>JGI24723J26617_10003536_pt1 | contig 11282 bp, 10 predicted proteins | sample Cruoilmetagenom6_FD_26617 | JGI IMG/M metagenome (IMG submission 26617) | reverse complement strand
GCGCGCACATCGCCCTTGAGCGTGGCGCGACCCGGCAGGACATTGCGCTGTCCGTCGGTAAGGAACTCGGTTACCGAGACGACGGCCCCGGCCCCCGGGGCGAGCTTGCGCGAGACGATGGTCTGAAGGGCGAGCACCATTTCGGCACCGACGGTGATCGCATCGACACCCACATGCGGCATGGAGGCATGGCCGCCCTGACCGGTGATCTCGATTTCGAAAAGGCTCTCGCTGGCGCAGATTTGGCCTTTGCGGGTCGAGAGCTGACCGAGCGGGGCGCCGGGCAGGTTGTGGATGCCGTAAACCTCTTCGATGGGGAAGCGATCGAGGAAACCCTCCTCGAGCATCGCTCGGGCACCCAGCCCGTGTTCCTCATTGGGCTGAAAGATGAAAACGACGGTGCCGTCGAAATCTCGTGTTTCAGCGAGCAGTTCGGCGGCGCCAAGGAGCATGGCCATATGGCCGTCATGGCCGCAGGCATGCATCACACCGGCGGTTTGCGAGACATAGTCATGGGTGCTCGCTTCGGTGATCGGTAGCGCGTCCATGTCAGCGCGTAGTCCGATAGCGCGGTTGCCGCTCCCGGCGCGAAGGATGCCGACGACGCCGCGCCCCTCGTGCACTTCGAGCCCAAGGTCGCGCAGCAGTGCAGCGACCCGCGATTTGGTGCGATCCTCGTGAAAGCCCAATTCGGGATGGCGATGGAAATCGCGGCGCAGTTCGGTCAGTTTGGTAGGGAAATTGGCCATTGCGCACCTCCTGGAGTGTTCGGCGTCAAGATAGTCGCAGCGAGCGTAATTTTGCGTCAAAGTTTGCAATAAGTGAGATTTTTTCAGTATGTCTTGGTTGAATTTGTGATCTTTTTCGGAAGCCATCTGCGGATTAGACCGGTTCGCCCACGATTGCCTGGGCAGAGAATTCGGCCAGTTCACCGCGCCAGATCTGGGCCCCAAAACAAAAGGCGCTCCCGTCGCCGTCGCGGATCACCTGTTCCAGCGCGATACCGGGATGATAGGGGGCAAGCCCCAGCAGACTGGCCTCATCGGGCTGCATGGCGCGCATCCGGATGGTTATGTCGCCGGTGCGGGGCGAGATCCCGTAGTGCTGCTCCAGGAGCCGGGTGCTGGATTGCCGCAGGTCGTGTGTTAGGAGATCCGGAAAGCGGCTTGCGGGCACATATTCTGTTTCGATAAAGGCCGCATGGCCTTCGGTGCGAAAGAGCCGTGTGTACCGGTGCAAGGCGGTTGCTTCGGGCAGTTCGAGCGCCCGAGCAAGCCGCGCGTCGGCAGGGATCGTGCCTTGCGACACCAGCTCTATTTCGAGCGCATCGCCACGGGCCTGAGCCTTGGCTGCGAAACTCACCATGTCTGAGATGTTGTAGATGATGCGCTTGGGCGAGACGAAGCGACCCTTGCGGTCTTCGCGATAGCTCAGCCCTTCCGCATCCAGAGCCTCCAGGGCGCGGCGGGCGGTCATCCTGCTGACATCGAAACTTTCAGCGAGCGACCGTTCCGAAGGTAGCGGTGTATGGGCCGTGAGCTCGCCTGTGAGAACCCTGTCGCGCAGGTGATCGACGATCTGCCGGAACATCGGTGTCTCGGCGGTAGTGTCTGCGGAATGCTGCGGCATAGACGATAACCTCGAAGTTTTCTTTGACTAACACGATTGCTGGTATATACCAAGAACCCAGCTGGTATATACCAGACTCGTTTCAGGTGAGTCATCAAAGATGAACGACGCGCAACATATTGAAACTTTGGAGTTTGAGACCGATGAGGGGCTCGGATCAAAGGCCCGAATCGGGCTGATCGTGCTGCAGACGGATCAGACGATGGAGCATGAGCTGTCCGGGTTGCTGCGGGGCGAGGGGGTCGCACTCTACCACGCGCGGATCCCGAACGACACGGAGGTGACGCCCGAGACATTGCGCCGGATGGAGCAGGACCTGCCAGCGGCCGCGAGGTTGCTGCCGGAGAACTTCGTCTTTGACGCCATCGGCTATGGCTGCACCTCCGGGGCTACGATGATCGGCGAAGAGCGCGTGGCCGAAATCCTGCGCGAGGTTCATCCCGCAGCACAGACCAGCAATCCGCTGAGCGCCTGCAAGGCGGCTCTGGCAGCTCTGGGGCTGCAGCGGATCGCACTGATCACGCCCTACGCCCCTGAAGTCACGCGCGAGATGCAGGATAATCTGCAAGCGGTCGGGATCGAGATCAACGCGGTGGCCACCTTTGACCAGAGCGACGATTTCGTTGTGGCGCGGATCACCTCGGCGGCGATCCGCGAGGCGATTCTTACCATCGGCGCACGCGACGATTGCGACGCGGCGCGACGATTGCGACGCGGTCTTTGTCTCCTGCACCAGCCTGCGCGCGCTGCCGGTGATCGCCGAGGCCGAGGCGCAATTGGGTAAGCCGGTCCTGTCAAGCAACCAGGTGCTGGGATGGCACTTGGCGCGGCTGGCCGGGCTGACCGCCGACCGGCCCGACGCCGGCCAACTATTCAAGACACAACTGGTCACACATAGCTGATCGAAATTCTGCAAGGGCACTCTGGCATGGCTAAACAAATTCCCTCTCACGCGCAGGTCGTCATCATCGGCGGCGGCATACACGGCTGTTCAGTGGCCTACCACCTTGCGAAAGAGGGTTGGAAGGACGTGGTTCTCCTTGAACGCAAACAGCTAACGTCGGGCACAACCTGGCATGCAGCCGGTCTTGTCGGCCAGTTGCAGGGCAGCCATGCCACCACTACCTTTGCCAAATACGGTATCGAGCTGCTGGAGGAGATCGAAGCCGAGACCGGCCAGAACCCGGGCTATCGCCGCTCGGGGTCGATTTCGATTGCGGTGAATGATGAGCGTCACGCCGAGTTGAAGCGCAAGGCGGATTTTGCCCGGCTGTTCGGCATCGAGGCTCATGCCATGACGACAGAGGAAATCCGCGAACGCTGGCCGCTGATGAACCCGGAGGGGGTGCTCGGCGGGATCTACATGCCGAGCGATGGCTCTGCGAACCCGATCGATCTGACCACGGCGCTGGCCAAGGGCGCGCGGATGCATGGCGCACAGGTTTTTGAACATATCAAGGTTGAAGAGGTGCTGCTCGAGAATGGCAAGGCGGCAGGCGTGCGCACCAGCAAGGGCACCATTCGCGCCGATGTCGTGGTCAACTGCGGTGGCATGTGGGCCCGCGATCTGGGTCGGCAGAGCGGGGTCGGCGTACCGATCCATGCCTGCGAGCACTATTACCTCGTGACCGAGGCGATCCCGGATCTGCCCGCCGATCTGCCGGTTCTGCGGTCCTATTGCGATGGCACCTATTGGAAGGAAGATGCCGGCAAGCTGTTGTTCGGATTTGCCCATTTCCATGCCAAGGCCTGGGCCAAGGACGGCATTCCCGAGGAATTCGAGTTCGACAGCCTGCCCTTTGTCGAAGATGACGTGATGGATGTGCTCGAACTGGCGATGAACCGGGTTCCCCTGTTGCAGGAGACCGGAATCCGCACCTTCTTTAACGGTCCCGAGAGCTATTCCTACGATGGCCGGTTCACCCTCGGGCAGGCGCCGGATATCAACAATTACTATGTTCTGGCCGGGGTGAATTCGACCGGCATTCAGTCCGGCCCCGGCGCCGGGCGGGCGCTGGCGCAGTGGATCATGAAGGGGCATCCGCCGATCGACCTGTCGGAGATGGACCCGGCGCGCTGCGAGGAATTCCAAGCGCGTGATCCCTATCTGCGCGAACGCTGCCCCGAGACGCTCGTTCTCACATATGCGATGCATTGGCCGAACCGCCAGCGCGAGACCGCGCGCAACCTGCGCCGGACTCCGTTTCACCACGCGCTCAAGGCGCGCGGCGCCTGTTTCGCGGAGGCGCAGGGCTGGGAACGTCCCGGTTGGTTCGCGCGCGAGGGAATGACACCCGAGTATGAATACAGTTTCTATCGCCAGAATTGGTTTGACTGCGCGCAGGAAGAGCAGAAAGCCGCCCGCGAAGCGGTGGCGATGATCGACTATTCCATGCTGGGCAAGCTGATGGTCGAGGGCCGGGATGCCGAGAGTTTCCTCCAGCGGGTTTGCACCAATGATATGGCGATGCCGGTGGGGAAGGTGGCCTATACGCTGATGCTGAATGCGCGTGGCGGTATCGAGAGCGACGTGACTGTGGCCCGCCATGGCGACGATGCCTTTATGGTGATGAGCTCGATTTCGCATACCCGCCGCGATTATTTGCACCTGCGGGATCAGATCGCCGAGGGCGAGGACGTGCGGTTGCGCGACGTGACATCTGCCTATGGGGTTCTCGGCTTGATGGGGCCGAAGAGCCGGGAAGTCTTGGCCGAGGTGTCGGATATCGACCTGTCAAACGAGGCTTTTCCGTTCAACAGCCTGCAGCGGTTCTACGTCGGTCATGCGGAGGTTTTTGCGCAGCGCCTGTCTTATTCTGGCGAACTCGGCTGGGAGATATTCGTGACCCCGGATTTCGCCGAACATGTATTCGAGGTGCTGGAGGCGGCTGGCAAGCCGCATGGGCTTCGCCTCATCGGTGGCGAGGCGCTCAATGCGTTGCGGATCGAAAAGGGCTTTGTCCATTGGGGGCACGACATGGCCTATACCGAGGCACCGCATCAGATCGGCCTGAGCTTTGCGTGCAAGCCGAAGAAAAGCATCCCCTTTATCGGACGTAATGCCTATCTGGCGCGCAAGGAAGAGAACAAGGGCCCGTTCCTGCTCTATCTCAAGCTCGACGAGCCCGAGCCCCTCTTGCATCACAATGAGCCGGTTCTGCGCGACGGGCAGGTGGCGGGCTATGTGACCGCCGGGGCCTATGGCGCGACGATTGGCTCGGCGGTCGGGCTTTGCCTGATCTCACCTGCAGATGGCTCGAATGGGAAAGCCGGGTTGGCCGAAGGGCAGTACAGCGTTCTGGTCGAGGGGCGCGAGGTCCCGGCCACTGTCAGTCTCCAGCCGTTCTACGATCCGAAGAACGCGCGGATGCTGGGATGAAGAGACGGTGGTCAGCGGGGCGGGCAGCCTATGCCTGCCGACCGCTGGCCACCCAAGAGTGCGACAGAGGCGCGGGCCGGGGTGGAGGGCCTGTCACAGAGGGGGGATGGCCGGTGAAGACGGTCTTACAGGATATCGAGGGAAACCTTGACCCGGTCCATGACGATGGACGACGTGAATTTGTTTACGTTGGATTCGTCAAAAAAGCACTCTTGGGTGAATTCCTCGTATTCCTTGATGTTGTTGACCACGACAACAAGGATGAAATCGGCCTCTCCGGTTGTGTAGTAGCATTGCTGCACCGCGGGCACATTGCGCATCTTGCGTTTGAAATTCTCGAGATACATGCGGTTTTCGCGTTCCAGCATGACCTGGACGATTACGGTCATTTCTCGGCCGAGCCTGGCCGGAGAGAGCACCGCGATCTCGTTTTCGATGACGCCACTTTCGCGCAGTTTCTTGAGCCGTTTCTGAACCGCGGGCGGCGACAGTCCGATGGTCTGGCCGAGCGTTTCGGCGGTCATTCTGGCGTTCGACTGAACCAGTTTCAGGATTTCGAGGTCTTTATCATCCATGGTGGGATTAAAATCTCTGTTTTGTCATTTGGCAACATAATTCATCATAAATGCCGATATATTGATCTATTTCGGAATAAATTTTCACATATACGTCTCTGCAGGCTTGCGAGGGGAACCCGCGAACTACAGACCCGTACGGAGAAAACGCAGCGCCCGCCAAGTCACAGAATACCAACCGTTGCTGTCCGTACAGCTTGAGTACCGCATCATTTACAAGGAGGATCAGATGCCACTTAACCTACTAAAGACCATCATCCCGGCCGGTATCGTTCTGGCTGGCTCCGCACTCTCGGCAATGGCCGGTCCGTTGATGGACCGGATCGAGGCGGGCGAGCCTATCCGTATCGGATTTTCCAACATTCCGATCTTTGGCTATCCGGACGAGAGCGGTGCGCCGAAGGGCTTTGTCAACGACATCGCGATCGGCATTCTTAACGAGATGGGCTACGACAATGTCGAAGCCACCGTCACCGAATGGGGTGGACTGATCCCGGGTCTCAAGGCCAACCGCTATGACATAATTACTGGCGGGCTCTACATTCTCAACAGCCGCTGCGAAAACATCGCGTTTTCGGAGCCGATCGCCACCACCGGCGACAGCTTTCTCGTGCCTGCGGGCAACCCGAAGGGGCTGAGCAACTACAAGGATGTGCTGGCCAGCGACGGTGCCATTCTGGCGTTGTATTCCGGGGCCAACACGGTCGAGGCCGCGCGCCGCGAGGGCCTGAGCGATGCACAGATGATGCAGCTGCCCGGGCCGACGGAAACGCTCGCAGCGATGAGGGCCGGCCGCGCGGATGCGGCGGCGCTGACGTCGTTCGAAGCCGTCTATCTCGCCGACCAGTCCGAAGGTAAGTTCGAGACCACCGATCCCGGCGCGCTGCCGAAATGGACACAGAACTGGGTCGGCGTCGGTTTCCGCTTTGAGGACGAGGATTTCTTGAAAGAGTTCAACGCTGCGCGTGAGCGCTATCTTGGCTCCGAAGAAATGCTCGCAAAGGTCAAGGAGTATGGCTACGTCGAAGCCAACCTGCCTGGCGACACCACCACGGAATGGACCTGCGCCAACCGCTGATCTGAAACCTTGCGGCGGTCCCTGCTGGGCCGCCGCTCGGATCCCCTGTGAAACGGATCTTGCCCATGACCATCCTCGACTTTCTCGCCCAATACTGGCCGCGACTGCTGTCAGGCACAGGGGTGACCATTGCGCAGTTCTTTCTGGCGGCGGTGCTCGGTATCGCGATCTCTCTCGCCATGGGCCTGATGAAGCTCTCGCAGAACCGTGTCCTGCGCGGCGCGGCCATCACCTATATCGAGATTTTTCGCGGCACGTCGCTGCTCGTTCAGCTCTACTGGATTTTCTTTGTGCTGCCGCTCTTTGGCGTGAGCATCGACAAGTTTACTGCCGGCTATGTGGCGGTGGGCATGAATATCGGTGCCTATGGGGCCGAGCTGGTCCGCGGCGGCATCCTGTCGGTGCCGCGTGGACAATGGGAGGCGGCGCTGGCCATCAACATGAGCCCTGCACGGCGTATGTGGCGGATCATTCTGCCACAGGCGTTGGTCAACATGCTGCCACCCTGGGGCAACCTGATGATCGAGCTGCTCAAGGGCACCGCGCTTGTGTCGCTGATTTCGGTGGCCGACCTGATGTTTCAGGCCAAGCAGATCAACGGCTCGACCTTCCTCTCGGCGCAGGTCTTTGGCACCGCGCTGGTGATCTATTACATTCTGGCGCGCTTCCTGGTGACCCCTTTCATGCGCTGGTTAGAGCGGGCGATGGCCCGCAAGCTGGGAAAGGTGTGACCGATGTTTGACTGGAAATGGGATTTTGTTTGGGAGATTCTGCCCCGGCTTCTGGTCGCCACCGGCAATACGCTTCTGGCGGCCGGGGCTGGCTATGCCATCGCCCTGGTGCTCGGGCTCGTTTTCGCGCTGGCGCAGCGCACGCCCTACTGGGCGCTGACCTTTGTGGTACGGGAATTCGTCGAGTTCATCCGTTCGACGCCGCTGCTGTTGCAGATATTTTTTGTCTTTTACGTCGGACCGCAGTTCGGCCTGCGTTTGAGCCCCTGGACGTCCGGGATGATTGCCATCGGTCTGCATTATGCCTGCTATCTCTCGGAGGTCTATCGCGGCGGCATCGAAAGCGTGCCGAGGGGCCAGTGGGAGGCGGCGACCGCTCTGAACATGACGATCACGCAGAAATATCGTCGCGTGATCATCCCGCAGGCCATCCCGACGGCGCTGTCGGGCATGGGCAATTACCTCGTGGGGATCCTCAAGGATACGCCGATGCTCTCGGTGATCGGGGTTGCCGAACTCATCCATGTCGCAAATGCCATCGGATCGGAACATTACCGTTTTCTCGAGCCGATTACGATGGTGGGTATCATCTTCTTGGCAATCTCCCTGCCGGCAGCGGGCCTGATCCGGCTGTTGGAAGGGCGTGTGCGCCGTAAACTGGGATTGTAACAATGCTGGACCATACTGGCTTTCCTCTCGAAATCACCGGTGAGACCACACCGATGGTAAGTTTCCGCAAAGTGCGTAAATCCTATGGCGCGCTGACCGTTCTGGACGAGCTCGATCTCGACATTGCCGCAGGCGAGATGGTGTCCATCATCGGCCCCTCGGGATCGGGCAAGACCACTGTTCTGCGGATGCTGATGACCCTTGAGCAGATTGATGACGGGGTCATCTATGTGGATGGTCAACCGCTGACCCATATGCCGAAAAAGGGCCGTCTGGTGCGCGCGAACGAGCGTCACCTGCGCAACCGGCGTGCTGACATCGGCATGTGTTTTCAGCATTTCAACCTCTTCCCGCATATGACGGTGCTGGAAAACTGCATGGAGGGCCCGGTGCATGTGCTGGGGTTGTCCAAGGCGGAGGCGCGGGATCGGTCCGAAGAGTTGTTGGAACTGGTCGGCATGATTTCGAAAAAGGACCAGCGGCCCTCGCGGTTGTCCGGTGGGCAGCAGCAACGCGTGGCAATTGCCCGTGCGCTGGCCATGCGTCCCAAGGTGATGCTTTTTGACGAGGTTACGTCGGCGCTGGATCCCGAGGTGATCGGTGAGGTGACCAATGTCATTCGCAAGCTCGTCTCCGAACACAACCTGACCATGCTGATGGTGACGCACCAGATGGGATTTGCGCGCGACATCTCTGATCGTGTGTGTTTCTTCTACGGAGGCAAGATCGAAGAGCAGGGGCCGCCAGCCGAGCTCTTTGGCAACCCCCAGCGGGAGCGCACTCAGCAGTTCCTGCGCGCGGTCAGAGAAGCGGTCTGAGATCGGGGTGGGGTCGGCGCGTCAGAGCGGGATCCCGACATCCCTGATCAGTTCGCGGATCTGGTTGGTCAAAAGCCCGTTACGCCAGATCACGAAATAGCTGCGGCCCGTGGCGAAGCGGTAATCCTCCAGCGCCACGAGCCGCCCGGCGCCGATCTCGAACTGCAGCACATCTGGACATCCCAGCGCGATCCCCCGGCCGCGGATCGCGGTGTCGAGCGTGCTGCCATAGGAACCCAGGTTGACCTTGGTTGCTTGTTCGATCTCCATATGGCCGGTGAGGGTGGCGAAATTCCCCCAGTTGACCCATTTTGGGGTCAATTTGTCGAAATCGAGAAGTGTCGCCGATCCGAGGTCGTCAGATCGCCGCGCCACCTCGGGTGCCGCGACCGGGAGCCAGGTTTCCTCGAAGAGGAGCGAACCATCCCACCCCGCCGGAATGTCGGAGCCGTAGAACACCAAAGCATCGGACTCGAGCGCGAAAAGATCGGCGTCTTTGTCGGTGGAGGTGAGCGTGACCGGCGCGGCATCGCGCCCGAGCAGGTATTCGTTGATCCGTGGCGTCAGCCAATATTGCGAGACGGCGACATTCGCCCCAAGCGATAGACGGCCCGAACCATGGGTGCGGCGCAGCTGTTGCAAGCATGAGCTCAGGTAATCCAATGCCTCCCCCGAGTTGGTGGCCAGAAACTTACCGTTCCGAGTCAACGAGAGGCTGCGACCACGACGGTCGATAACGGCCATGCCAAGCCAGTCTTCCAGCACCTTGATTCTTTTACTGACAGCGGCCTGGCTCACGTTGAGCTCTTCTGCGGCACGGGTGAAATTACCGTGTCGGGCGACGGCCTCGAAGAACAGGAGGTAATCAAGAGGCGGGAGGGTGCGACGGTAATTCTTCATAACCCAAAGTTATCATAAGCCTGAACGATATGTCACTTTGGAAAGCGTGTCGGGACACGTAGTATTTTGAGGAATGCAGCGGCCAGAACACCGTTTGCCATGCCCGTCAACCTTCATCAGGGAATTCCAATGTTCACCGAAAGACTGTCCCGCTTTCAGACGAAACTGGCCGAGGCCGGGATCGATGTTGCGCTGATCACCGATGACGACAACGTCTATTACCTGACCGGCTACTATGACTATTTGCACATGGAATTCGGGCGTCCGACAATCCTCGTCGTGCCTAAGGATGGCGACACTTTGTTGATCACTCCGACCATCGACCTCAACAGCGCCAGGGCCGCGGCACGGGTGGATCGCATCGCCTCGTGGAATGACGGCATGGGCAACGAATGGCGCGAAGAGCTGCCGACGGCGGTCCGAAATGCCGGGCGGGTAGCCATCGAGCCGGGGCATATGCCGCCGCCGGTACGCAGCTATGTGAACGATCTCGTCGCGGCAGACAAAATTACCAGCGCCACGCCGATACTGGCAGAAATGCGGATGATCAAATCGGCAGAAGAATTGCAGCTCGCCCGCCACGCGGGAGAGGTGGCAACGGCGATGATGCAGGCCGGGCGGTTGGCGATCGGCGATGGGGTGCCGGAATTCGAGGTGGCGATTGCGACATCGCAGGCAGGCACCCGGAAAGCGGCCGAACTGCTGGCCGCGCATTACGACGATGGTGACATGTCGCCCAACACCCATTTCCTGCAGATCATGGCCTCGGGGAAGGACATCGTGAAGACGCATCACCGTGCCTCGACCCGCATCATGCGGCAGGGGGAGCCGGTGTTCCTGTGCTTTTGCGGGATGACCAATTTTCACCGTTTCAAGCTGGGGTTCGACCGGACATTCTGGATCGGTGACGCGGAGCCTGCTCAGGTGGCTGTCTATGAGGTGGCCGTGGCCAGCCAGAAGGCGGCGCTCGACGCGCTGCGACCCGGCGTGACGGCCGAGAGTGTTCACGCGGCCTATGCCGAAGTGATCCAAGATGCGGGCTATGAATATCCGTTCCGCTGTGGCCGTGCGACCGGGTTCAGCTTTCTCGAGGCGCCGCAGTTGGTGACGGGGGACACCACAGTGATTCAACCGGGCATGGTTCTCGCGGTAGATGGTTCGGTTTCGGTCGAGACATTCCGCGCCCAGGTGGGCGACAGTTTCATCATCACCGAAGACGGATGGGAACCTCTGACAATCCATCCGAAATCCGTAGACGAGGTCATCCTCTGATGTTCCAGTCCGGTCAAGCCATCCAGTCCAAGCCGCGCAGCCCCGAGATGAACGCAGGGCGTCATCATCGTGCCAAGCTGGGTTTTATCCTCATGTCGACGGACCCGAGCGCCGAGGCCGATTTCATGGACATGGCGCCCGAGGGTGTCGGTGTCCACGTCACGCGCCTGAAAACAGACGACCTCACGACGAACGAAACGCTGGCCCGCCATATCGACCATATGGCGGACG
>JGI24723J26617_10003533_pt1 | contig 11289 bp, 12 predicted proteins | sample Cruoilmetagenom6_FD_26617 | JGI IMG/M metagenome (IMG submission 26617) | reverse complement strand
GCGCCTTTTCCTCGTTCATCAAGCCAAGTTTCGGCCTGCGAAGGCCATGCGGCGACGGTGCTCATTTAGTTCTCCATTGTTACGGTTCGTTTTCTCATGTGAATGTCCTTCACATTACATAGATTGGGTGGCAGGGGTCTTGGTTCAAGCTGTAATGTGAACTTAATTTACATTATTTTCCATTTCGCAATAAAAACAGATATTTGACCTGGCAAAAATTCTGCGAATTTTTAGACCCGGCCCCGCGCTGATGCGTCCGCTTGACGCTGGATCAAATGCGCCACAGGGTGCGGTGATGAGTTTTGCCAGTCAGATATCGCGCAGCCCACGCCCTTTTGATGCGGATCGTGGTGCTGAAATTCGCCAGTTGTTTGATGGCCAACCACCCGAGGTGCTGGACCTGCTGGCAGGCACGGGCGGCTGCAGCCCCTATCTGAAGTCACTGATGGAGCGGGATGCCGACTGGTTGCGCGCATCGCTTGCGGCGGGCATCGAGCCCGCCTTGCGCGGCGTGACGCAGCACGCAGAAACACTTGAACTGGACGGTCTGAAACCGGGGCTGCGCCGGGCAAAGCGGCGTGTCGCTTTGTTGGTCGCACTGGCCGATCTGGGCGGTGTGTGGTCCCTGGAGCAGGTGACAGGCGCGTTAAGTGATTTCGCGGATCTGGCCGTTGACCTGACGATCAAGCGCCTGATTGCCGTTGAAATTGCACGCAGTAAAATCCCCGGTGCCGGGCCGGATGATGTGGCCAGCGCTGCCGGGATGTCGGTTCTTGCAATGGGCAAGATGGGCGCGGGCGAGCTGAACTATTCCTCTGATATCGACCTGATCTGCCTGTTTGACGAACAGCGTTATGCGCCCGATGACTATGGCGATGTGCGCGCGGCTTTTGTCCGGGTGACCCGCAAAGCGATGGCGATCCTGTCTGATCTGACCGGCGATGGTTATGTGTTTCGCACCGATCTGCGCCTGCGCCCGGACCCGTCTGGCACGCCGGTTTGCCTGTCGATGGAGGCGGCCGAGCGGTATTACGAAAGTGTCGGGCGCACCTGGGAACGTGCGGCCCATATCAAGGCGCGGGTTTGTGCGGGCGATATTGCGGCCGGTGAGGATTATTTAAAGCGCCTGACGCCGTTCATCTGGCGGCGCCATCTGGATTTTGCGGCAATCGATGACGCCCATGATATGCGGCTGCGTATCCGTGAGCACAAAGGCCTGACGAATGGGATCGCGCTGGAAGGGCACAATATGAAACTGGGTGCGGGCGGTATCCGCGAGATTGAGTTTTTCACCCAGACACGGCAGATCATCGCAGGGGGGCGTGATGCGGATTTGCGCGCGCGGGGCACGGTTGCGGGATTGGCGGCACTGGCCGAAAAGGATTGGGTTCCGGGCGATGTGGCGGCGAGCCTGACAGATGATTACCGCGCGCACCGTGAGATCGAGCATCGCCTGCAAATGATAAACGACGCCCAGACCCATGATTTACCACGCGACGGCGAAGGGTTCGCGCGGCTGGCGGCGTTTTGTGGTGCCGATGAAGCGCAGTTGCGCACCGATCTTAGCGACCGGCTGGCCCGTGTTCACGAGCAGACCGAGGGTTTTTTTGCGCCACCCGCAGCCCCCGATGCAGCCGCCGCCAAAAATGGCACCAAAATCGAAGGCAGTGATCAGGTTGTTGCCCGCTGGCGCAGTTATCCGGCGCTGCGTTCGAACCGGGCAGCGGCGATATTTTCCCGCCTGACGCCAGAAATTTTGAACCGGCTGCAAAAAGCTGCCCGCCCGGTCGAGGCGCTGACGCAGTTTGACAGGTTTCTGTCCGGTCTGCCCGCAGGCGTTCAGGTGTTTTCGTTGTTTGAGGCGAACCCCCAATTGATTGACCTGATCGTCGATATCGCCGCAACCGCACCGGGTCTGGCGATTTATCTGGGGCGCAATTCACAGGTTTTTGATGCAGTTATCGGCGGTGATTTNTTTGCGGCATGGCCCGGTCCAGATGGACTAAGCGGCGATCTGTCGGACCGTCTTGCTGATGTTGACGATTATGAAGGCAATCTGGACACAGCCCGGCGCTGGATGAAGGAATGGCATTTTCGCGTCGGGGTGCACCATCTGCGCGGGCTGATTGATGCAGATGGGGCAGGCGCGCAATACGCCGATCTGGCGGATGCGGTCATCCGCGCGTTATGGCCGGTTGTCGTGGAAGAATTCGCCAGCCGCCACGGGGCACCACCGGGGCGCGGGGCGGCGGTGATTGCGATGGGATCGCTTGGGGCGCAGTGCTTGTCAGCGACATCTGATCTGGATCTGATTGTGATATATGATGCGGACGGGGTTGAGGCCTCGGATGGTCGGCGGCCCTTGGCATCGGGTGCTTATTTTGCGCGTTTGACACAAGCCTTGGTAACGGCGCTGAGCGCGCCAATGTCAGAGGGGCGGTTATACGAGGTCGACATGCGCCTGCGTCCGTCGGGCCGTCAGGGGCCGGTGGCGACTTCGTTTTCGGCATTTCAGACGTACCAGCAGGAACAGGCATGGACGTGGGAGCATCTGGCGNTAACGCGGGCGCGNCCNGTGGCGGGTGACGCCGGGCTTTGCCACGATATCGAAGCGTTCCGGGGTGTTTTGNTGGGCCAAAAGGGTGCGCCGGAAAAGACGCTGGCGGATGTTTCTGATATGCGTGCGCGGATATCGGCCGCAAAATCGGGCAGCGGTGCCTGGGACGCCAAACTGGGGCCGGGGCGCATGCAGGATATAGATTTGTTGGCGCAGGCGGGCGCGTTGATGGCGGGCGACACATCGCGCCACGTCCCCGAACAACTGGCCGCCGCGCAAGCCATTGGCTGGATTGACGGNGATGAAAGTTCGGCTCTGTGGGCCTCTTATCAGTTGATGTGGCGGTTGCAGTCGGGGGCGCGGTTGCTGACCGGAAAGGCGCTTGATCTGGATGAAATCGGGCAGGGAGGCTTGGATTTTTTGTTGCGCGAAACCGGTGCTTTGAATGCCGATGATCTGGCCGCGCAGTTTGCGGCGGCATCACAAAAAGCCGCCCGTGTGGTTGACCGCGCCCTTGGCAGCGCGCCGAAATTGCCCTAGGCCAAGCGCAAAAAGGGGGCCGGTGATGACGCTGGATGAAATCGACAAAAGCGGGCTGATCCGCGAGGCCTATCGCATCGAGGCGATCACACCGGGCGAATGCCGGACGATCTTTCTTGATTGGGCGCTGAAACTGCCCGACGGGGTGGATGCGGGGCAGGCAATCCAAGCGTTGATTGCGCATTATGACGGCCCCAACCCCGACCACCCGATGACGTCGGTTTTGCATCAGGGGCTGCAAACGCCGGCGCGCCCAACACGGCGGCGTGGGTATCGCGCACGTGAGCGCGGGTAGGTAATCAAACCCGAACTGGATTATCCTGTCTGGGCCGTGAACTGTGCCCAAGCTGCGGGGCTGCTGTTAACGCTTAAGCTTGCTCGCCTGACGCGCCAATTCCTCGATCCCGCCCCAATCGCCAGCCGCGACCAGATTTTTCGGTGCCACCCATGATCCGCCGACACACAGCGTGTTTGGCAAGGCCAGATAGTGCGCCGCATTTTTATGGGACACGCCCCCGGTTGGGCAAAAACTGATTTGCGGCAGGGGCCCGGCGATTGCCTTTAGGGCAGGCGCGCCGCCAGATGCCTCGGCGGGAAAAAACTTTTGCACGTCATAGCCCCGTTCCAGCAGGGCCATTGCTTCGGTTGCGGTGGCGGCCCCGGCAAGCAGGGGCAGATCGGCGTCTTCGCAGGCCTGCAACAGGCTGTCCGTTGCCCCCGGTGCCACGCCGAATTTTGCGCCCGCTTCCTTGGCTGCCAGAACATCCTCGGGCGTAACAAGCGTGCCTGCACCGACGATACCGCCGGGCACATCGCGCATCGCGGCGATCACGCCAAGTGCCACCGGGGTGCGCAGGGTTACTTCCAGAACCGGCAAGCCGCCTGCGACAAGCGCGCGGGCCAGCGGTTCGGCGTGGGCGATATCATCAACGACCAAAACCGGGATGACCGGGGCCAGATTGCACAGCTCGCGGGCCTGTTTGCTGGCGTCTTGCGGGGTCATAACGGATCCTTTCCAGGGGTGTTTGTCATAATATAGCAGCCGCGCCGTCGGCCGCATGGCCGACATTCTGGCGGAAAACATCAAATAGTTCGCGCCCAAGGCCCTGATGGCTGGCGCTAAGATCCAGCGTCACGGGGGCGCGCGCATCAAAATCACTTTCCAGCACATCAAGCGTGCCTGCAACCGCATCGACGCACACTAGATCACCGTCCCGCAGGCGCGCCAGCGGGCCACCATCGGCGGCCTCTGGGCATACGTGGATTGCGGCGGGAACCTTTCCCGAAGCACCCGACATCCGCCCATCTGTCACCAACGCGATCTTCAACCCGCGATCCTGCAACACAGCCAGCGTTGGCGTCAGGGCGTGCAATTCAGGCATGCCGATTGCACGCGGCCCCTGAAAGCGCACAACGATCACGGTGTCGGTCGTGAACTCGCCAGCCTGAAACGCTTTTTTCACATCCTCCTGATGATCAAAAACACGCGCCGGGGCTTGGATGATCTGGCAGTCTGGTTTCACAGCACTGATTTTCATCACCGAGCGCCCAAGATTTCCCTGCAACTGGCGCAGCCCGCCGCTCGCTTGAAAGGGATCACTTGCCGGGCGCAATATCTTATCGTTCTGGCTTTTGCGTGCGCCGTCGACCCAATTGATTTCGCCCGCCACCAGCCGGGGTTCGCGCGTATAATGATGCAGGCCAACACCCGCCACGGTCTGTGTGTCCGGGTGCAGCAAGCCCGCATCCAGCAATTCGCCTATCATATAGCCAAGACCACCTGCGGCGTGAAAATGGTTCACATCCGCCAACCCGTTTGGATAGACCCGCGCCATCAGCGGGGTGATACGGGAAATCGCCTCAAAATCCTCTAGATCAAGGATGATCCCGGCAGCGCGCGCCATTGCAGGCAGGTGCAGCACCAGATTTGTCGAACCACCGGTCGCCATCAGCCCGACGATGCCATTCACAAAGGCCTTTTCGTCCAGAATGGCGCTTGTCGGGGTGAAGTGATCGCCAAGGGCCGTGATGTCCAGAACCCGCGTTACGGCGGCCGCGCTTAGGGCGTCGCGCAGCGGTGTGTCTGGCGTCACAAAGGCAGAACCCGGCAGTTGCATGCCGATGAATTCCATCAGCATCTGGTTGGAATTGGCAGTGCCATAAAAGGTGCAGGTGCCGGGGCCATGATAGGCGGCCATCTCGGCGGCCATCAGGTCGTCACGACTGATTTCACCGGCGGCGAATTGCTGGCGGATTTTTGCTTTTTCGTCGTTGGGAAGTCCGCTGGTCATCGGACCTGCAGGCAAGAAGACCGACGGGATATGGCCAAAACTTGCCGCAGCAATCACCAGACCGGGAACGATCTTGTCGCACACACCCAGAAAGGCCGCCGCATCAAACGTGTTATGGGACAGGCCAACGCTTGCCGCCAGCGCAATGACATCGCGCGAAAACAGGCTTAGCTCCATGCCCGGCTGTCCCTGTGTTACCCCATCACACATCGCCGGAACCCCACCAGCAACCTGCGCCGTTGCCCCAACGCTATGGGCGGCCGCGCGGATCTGGTCTGGGTAGACCTCATAGGGTTTATGGGCGGACAGCATGTCGTTATAGGCTGTTATGATGCCCAGATTGGGGGCGACCTGGGCGGTCAACGTGGATTTGTCGGCCCCCATAACGGCGTAAGCATGGGCCTGATTGGAACAAGATAGATGGGCGCGTTTGGGGCCATCCCCGGCAGCGCGCGCACATCGTTCCAGATAGGCAGCCCGACTGTCGCGGCTGCGCTCGATTATTCTGGCCGTTATGTCGTTCAGGTTGGGTTGGGTCATCTAGGGGCCTTTGGTCACGGTTGGGGTCGATTAACATGCGGCGTTAGCGCTAACAACAGCAATTCTCAAACTTGCAGTGGGCAGTCAAATGTAGACCTCGGGTATCGAGCCAGCAGATCAGCGGGCAGGCACCAGTTTAGATTGTATCCGAAATACAGTAAATCCAATGAAATTGCTCATATTTTGCATTTTTTTGCCGCAATGGGTCGTCAATTCATTTAGGTAACAAACAAACTAAAAATGTCTCGGAGGCCGGGTTGAAAAAGTTAGTGTGCCTGTTGGCCGTTGGTTCAATGGTCCTGTTGACCGCCTGTAGCGGCGGAAAAATTGGCGTATGGTCGGCGAATAAAAACCAGGTTGATGTGGCGTCTTTGCCCCCTATGCGCGTTGTAGGATTAAGCGTTGTTGTGCCCGAAAGCCTTAGCGTGTCCGAAGCAGACGGCTACAAGCCCGTTGCCGATATCTTGTGGCGCGAAGACCCGTATGGGGATCGCCACGCTCAGGTCAAAACAATTTTAACCGACGGGATTACGCGCGGAACACGAAAATTGTATGGCGATCTGCCAGTGGTTCTGCATGTCGAACTGGTCCGCTTTCATGCAGTGACCCAGCGCACCAGATACGCCTTTAAGGGGGTGCATGAGATTGAGTTCATGCTGAGCGTTAAAAATTCCCGCACCGGCGACACCATCGTTCCTTCCTATCTGGTGGATGCGACCTTTGCGGCCCATGGGGGCGGGCAGGCGCTAGAAGCCGAGCGTGCCGGCATCACCCAAAAAGTGCGGATTTTGGACCAGCTTGATGCGGTCATTCGTCAGGAACTGACCGGAACACCGGCCACGCGTGCAAACTAGCTCAGTGACGACATCGTTTCAGATCGCACCTGTGGGGCGCAAAGAAAGCGGGCGCTTTGACTGATTTTGGCACGCCGCAAAGGGCGGTTCTGGATGCCTGCGTGCTTTACCCCACAGTCATGCGCGAGGTTCTAATGGGCGTTGCAGATGCTGGGCTGTTCTACCCCGTCTGGTCAGATCGTTTGCTGGAAGAATGGGCGCGCGCTGCGGCCCGGCTGGACCCGGCTCAGGAAGTGTTTGCGCGCGGCGAAATTGCCCTGTTGCGCAGCCGTTGGCCCAAGGCCTGTTACGCCGCCAACCCGGACCTTGAAGAAACGCTTTACTTGCCGGATATGGCGGACCGCCATGTTCTGGCCAGTGCCATCACGTCAAATGCCCCGCAAATCATCACGATGAACCTGCGCGATTTTCCCCGCTCGGCGTTAAGCGAATTTGGCGTCGATGCCATCCACCCGGATGCCTTTTTGCGCCGTCTTTACGATCAGGAACCGGACAAAATCACACAAGTGGTGNANCNCGTCAGCCAAGAGGCAGAGCGTTTGTCNGGNGGCTCGTTGCCCCTGCGCGCTTTGTTGAAAAAGGCGCGCCTGCCACGGCTNGGAAAGCTGTTTGGTTAGGGAGGCTGTATTTCAGCTAGCGGGGNNAANCGGGNATAAAACTTCGCTCCCGGTGGTCCAGCCTATTATAACGAATGCACCCTTTGCGCACCGCCGGTTGAGTTTTGCCATTTGGTTTGGATTGTAGGGGGCAATCCCTATGGTTTTTGCAACAGATCGATGGCGGCTACCCTTTTGGAAAGGTGGGAGCATCTTTTGGGACATCGTAGTATGTGCCGCTATCATCAGTAAATATGTGCTTCCCAATATGAAGCCCTTCGGTTTGGTCAAGACACCCGACCGCAATACCAATCCCATCCTCACCGTTCATGCGATAAAAAAGGCTAGAGCCGCATTCTTTGCAAAATCCTCGCTGCGCATCGGCTGACGAGGAATACCATTTTAGTCCATTCTGAGCATCAAACTTAAGCATATCGAAAGGCGCATGCGTGGAAGCCCACAAATGGCCGCTCGTTCGGCGGCATTGGCTGCAATGGCATACAGTTACCGTCTCTCTGACTTTTTCCACTTTAAAACGCACACTACCGCACTCGCATCTGCCTTCAATCATTCTATGTCTCAATTTTTTCCTAGGTTTTCGTTCAAGGTGCGTTTTTCCAGAGTGATATACCGCAACTCTACTGACAACACTCTGTCAGTAGTATGTTTCATTCTTTGAACTCGCATCACTGATGTGTGGGATTTGTCGCAAAAGCCATGCCGAACGCTGCATTTGTGTTAGCATTCGTGGAACGAAGTGAATGAAAGGAACTGTCGGTTGGAAATCGAAAAATNCCATATCCGAAGGGCGCAACCTTTGGATGCCGACGCTTTGGTTGCCTGCATTGAACAGGCTTACGCGCAATACACCAACCGCATAACCGACCTGCCGGCGGTCGCCGATGGCTGCGACGAGGACATCAAAAACAATCATGTTTGGGTGGCGGTCGCAGGAACCAATATTATCGGTTGCGTCGTTCTTATTCCCAAAGAGGGATTTTTGAAGCTGGCAAATATTGCGGTGCATCCGGATCACCGGGGGCAGGGCTTGGGGCGAAAATTAATGGATTTTTCAGAGCGGCAAGCAAAAAATCAGGGATGTGCTGAGATGCGATTGAATACGCACGCCGCTATGCCCGAGAATATTCAGCTTTATTCTCATTTGGGCTGGCGAGAGACCGGGCGGGATGGAAACTCTGTTTTCATGAAAAAATTACTTTAGCCATGTTTTGAAATCTACCGGGTTGGGCAATACTTCGCACATCGCTTTTCGATGGTTTCGCAGGCGGCTATCAAACCTGCCATTTCGCTTCCAGCACCTCAATCGCGCGAATTCTTTCGCCGGTTTTTGGATGGCTCATTAACCATGCCGGAACCGCGCCGGAATTGGCCGCCGTTAGCTTTTCCAGCTTGGCAAACAGGGATTTCTGCGCCGCCGTGCCAATGCCCGATTTGACCAGCAAAGCCGAGGCATAGGCGTCTGCCTCATATTCATCGGCGCGCGACAGGCGTGCGGCCAACAGGCTGGTCAGGAAATTGGCGATATAGACGCCAAGCCCCGGAACAAATCGCGACAGGACCATGCCAAGGGCGGTGCGCAGCGCGTTCTGGCCCGAAAAATCAATCATCCGGCGGCGCGAATGGCCAAGCGCCACATGGCCCAGCTCATGGGCAATGACGCTGGCCATTTCTGCGGATGTCACTTCGCCCGCGCGGTATTTGTTGAAAAAGCCACGGGTGATGAATATCCGCCCGTCCGGTGCGGCCAACCCGTTGACCGGATCAATTTCGTAAATGTTGACCTTGATGCGCGGCAGGTCCAGCGCTGTGGCCATTTGGCCGGTCAGCTGTTTAAGGACCGGATCGGCCAGCTCGGTTGATTTGGCATCAAGCTCGCGCCCGGTGCGCCAGACGGAAAACCGATACATCAGCACCGCATATAGGATGGCCAGCAGGATTGGTGTGAACTTTAGCATGGCTCAGATATGGGGGGCGAGGGGCCGCAAGGCAATCGTTGTTTCAGATCAGGTCACAGGCTTTGGCAAACTAGGCGTGATTTTCAGCCATCCACCCCATCGCTTTTTGCCTGACGTCGTCGGGGACAGGTTCTGCGCGCCGTGTCTCAAGCCCTAGCATGACGCATTTAAACAGCGATTCAAACGCCACCGCTTTGTCTTCTGCCCGGATCAGGCGGTGTCGGAAAGTGATAGATTTTGTGCCGATTTCAGCCACTTCGGATTCCAGATAAATCACGTTGCCAGCAACAAGTTCTGTTTTGAAATCGCTTTCGGCATGGACCACAGCAAAAGACAGCTTGCGCCCGTCGCGCATATCCTTGGCCGTCAGACCGATTGAGGCTTGCAGGGCAAATACACCGTCCGAGCAGGCGGCGAAATAGCGCGACACATTCATGTGGCCAAGGAAATCACAATGCGATGGATCGACTACCGATTGGTAAGTGATTTGCGCGCTCATTGCTCGCCCCCTTATAATTTTGTCCCGACACCGGTTTTGGTAATAGCGGCCCGATTTGGCCCGAAATTACACGCCAGGTCCGCGATTGTCACGCGCGTGGCGGGCCGTGGGGGCGAAATACCAGCCAGCCCAAAGCCCCGGCACCGGCCAATGCTGCCAGCAAGCCGCTGATGTTTGCGGCGATGTCGGCCACCATCGCGATCTGGCCGCTGAATGTATATCCCAGCCCGGTGTATAGCCCGACCCAAACGGCCTCTCCTGCGATGCCCCATGCGGTGAACTTCAACCAGTTAAGCCGCGCCGCCCCGCCGATAAAATTGATGTAGGGACCAAGCGGGCTGACCAGCCAGCGCGACAGGAACACCCCCGGACCGCCCCATTTATCAAAGAAATGTTCGGCCCGCGCCAGCAGCTCGGCGCGTTTGCCAGATGTGGTGCGGATACCTGCAAACAGGCGTGATCCGCGCTGCCCGATTGCAAAACCGGTCTGATCGCCCGCCACCGCACCCAGATAGGCAACGCCCGATATGGACGTCAGCGCAAAATCGCCCGCGGCCGCGAAAGCACCGCCGCCAATCATCAACAGCGACGCAGGCACAGGCAGGGCAAGGCAGCTTAGGAATGTCACAACCCCCAACAGCCACAGGCCGTAGTCCGGGATCATCGCCATCAGGGTGTCGCTCATTTGGATGCAGCCCGGTGCGCATCTGTGGCGGCGGTAATGCGCGTTGCCAGATCGTTCAGCGTGATCCCCTGATCTTCGGCAATTTCACCAAGCGTCCTGCGTCGGTCCGGCATTGGACCCGCGTTCAGAATTTCTGTCATCACCTCGGGCGGAAGCTGCCATGACTGCACCACGTAGCGCGGTGTCATCCAGCCCTCGATCGGTTGATCGCGATGCGCAGGGTCTGCCCAAAAGACAAGCGCTGCCACCGAACGAGCGGCAAAGAAAACCACCAATCCAAGCGCCAGAAGGAACCCGGAACCAAGCACCGGGTGGCGGGCAAAGGACGCCCGCAACCGGGCCATCATCGGCCCAGTGCCTTCATTCCCCTTTCAATTCCCGCAAGGGTCAGCGGAACCATCCGGTCATTGCCGACAATGTCCTGAATAAGAGAAATAGACTGCGTGTAACCCCAGTGGTCTTCCTGCGTCGGATTGATCCACAGCGACTGGGGCCATTGTTCCACCGCACGGTTCAGCCAGACGGCACCGGGTTCCGCGTTCCAATGTTCGCTGGCCCCGCCGGGGTAAGAGATTTCGTAAGGCGACATGCTGGCGTCCCCTACAAAGATGCATTTGTAATCGGACCCGTAGGTGTTCAGCACTTCCCATGTGGGGATTTGTGCGTCCCAACGGCGTCGGTTGTCGCGCCACACACCTTCGTAAAGGCAATTGTGGAAATAGTAGTATTTCAGGTGCTTAAATTCACTGCG
>JGI24723J26617_10003532_pt1 | contig 11289 bp, 11 predicted proteins | sample Cruoilmetagenom6_FD_26617 | JGI IMG/M metagenome (IMG submission 26617) | reverse complement strand
GATCACATTTTTCTGATGGACATCAACGGAAAAACGATTTCCGCTTCGAACTATCAAAGCGAAGACAGTTTTGTTGGGAACCTTTATACTTTTCGGCCCTATTTCAGGGATGCACTGCTGGGCGAGACCGGCCATTTCTTTGCGATCGGGGCCACCACCGGTGAGCCGGGGTATTTTGTATCTGCGCCGGTGCGGGACCGGCAAGGCAATATCTTTGGGGTTGTCGTGGTNAAAACCGGCCTGGATGCCCTAAACCGCGCCTGGCGGGATTCTGGTGCGCGGATTTTGGTTAGTAGTGCTGATGGCGTTGTATTGCTGGCGTCCAACAGCGATGACCAGTTTGGAGTGCTCCAACCGCTGAGCCCTTATGCCCGCAAGAACCTGGAGAATTTCCAACAATTTGGGGGGCGTCCGCTGGAGGCGCTCGACTGGCAAACCGGTAAGAATGGGTGGGCGACACTGGATGGAGCCGACTACGTGCTGGCGGAGGCGAAAATCGGGCAAGAGGACTGGACTCTGCATTTGCTATCAAACCTTTCGGGCATAAGGCAGCGTGCGGCGCTGGCGGCTGTCGTGCTTCTGGCGCTGTTGCTTGGGGCCACTGTCGCAGTTACCGGTTTTCGCTCAACCCGCTTAAAGCTGGCCCTTGGAAAATCCGACGCGGACCGGATGCAGCTAACCCGGGAGATCGCGGTCCGGCGCGCGGCAGAAGCAGATCTGCAGACCGCGCAAGGGGAACTGGAACGCAATAGCCGATTGGCGGCATTGGGGCAATTGTCGGCCTCGATTACGCATGAGCTCGGGCAGCCGATCTCGGCAATGCGTAACCATCTGGTGGCTGAGGAAATTGCCAGCAATGCAGCGCCGGGCAGTCTCAACCCACAGCTAACCCAGCTGGTCGAGCGGATGCAAAATATCAACAATCAACTCCGGTTTTTTGCAACGCCGCGAGTTGAAGAAAGTTCGGTCTTTGACCTGCGAAAGGCCAGTGATGTCGCGATCGATCTTGTGGCACACGGGGTGAAAGCGGTGCAGGCTACGCTCGACACCCGCTATGCCGAGGATCCGGTTTTGGTATCGGGGAACCAACAGCGGGTCGAACAAGTGCTTGTCAATTTACTGCGCAACGCGATTGATGCGGTCGAGGGGGTGCAGCCTAGAACGATATCTGTATCGGTTGAGTGCCGCGAGGGCCAAGCGTGTGTGCAGGTCAGCGATTCCGGCCACGGGCTTGGCGACCATAGCCTAGACAACCTTCAGGAACCATTTGTAACCACAAAACCGTCAGGGCAAGGTATGGGCTTGGGCTTGTCGATCTCGGTGCAAATTGCCAAAGATATGAATGGGCGGATTGAGGCAGGTGATGGCAAAACCGGTGGTGCTGTGTTTACCCTGTGGTTGCCCTGTGCGGAGGATGATAGTGAATAAACCTGCGTTTAAGATATTGCTGGTTGACGATGACCGCGAAATGCGGGCCTCGCTGGAGCATCTGCTTGGGCGCGCCGGCTGGAAGGTTGAGTCCTTTGCCGATGCCCGAATTGCCCTGACCCGCCTCGCTGATTTGGCACCAGATGTCATCCTTTCAGATGTTCGCATGCCGGGGATGACCGGGCTTGAACTGCTGGCAGCGCTGGATAAGAGCAATGCCCCGCCGCTGGTTCTGATCTCGGCCCATGGTGATATCTCCATGGCGGTGCAGGCTATGCAGGACGGGGCTTATTCTTTTCTGGAAAAGCCTTTTGACCCACGGCAATTGTTGCGGGTCTTGCAACATGCCGCTGAAAATCACCGGTTGCTGGCGAGCACGAAACGCCTGCGCAAACAGCTGGCGCAGCTTTCAGGGATTGACCGGGTTCTGATCGGACCCAGCCCGGCAATGACCAACCTGCGCAACGAGGTTTTCGAAATTGCCGACACGCAGCACACGGTATTGATACAAGGCGAAACCGGCACCGGAAAAGAACTGATCGCCCGCGCCCTGCATTCAATGAGCCCCCGTTGTGACCATGAATTTATTGCCGTCAACTGTGCCAACATGTCCTCTGAATCCATCGATCTACAGATGTTTGGCACCGTAGACGGGCCNCTCGGGTTTTTNCGCAAGGCNGAGGGAGGCACGGTTTTTCTGGATGAAATAGCGGCGTTTCCGGTTGAGGCGCAAGCCAAGCTACTGCGCGTTTTGGAGACCGGCGAGGTGATACCCGTTGGGTCAGACCAAGTGACTTTTGTCAATGTCCGGGTTATTGCCGCCTCCAATGAGAACCTTGAGGCCAAGGTCAAGAACGGCGGATTTCGAGCTGATTTCCTCTTTAGACTGAACACCTTTCAGATAGACCTGCCAGCCCTGAAGACCCGGGGCGAGGATGTGATTATCATCTTCCAGCATTTTCTGGCCCAGGCTGCGCAGACCTATGAAATTGAGCCACCAGATTTGACAGCAGCGGACACCGCGGCGCTGTTGTCTTATGAATGGCCGGGCAATGTGCGTGAATTGCGCCATGTAGCCGAGCGCCGGGTACTGGCGGCACGCCGTGGTGGCGGCTCGGTTCCGGCAGCTATGCGACTAGAGGAAGGCGAGCACGATGTGCCCGAAACGTTGCGCGAAGCCATCGCCGCTTTTGAGCGCACCCTGATCTGCAAATCCATCTATACACATTCGGGCCGCATGGATGCGGTTGCCGAAGCGCTCGGCATTGGTCGTAGAACCCTGAATGACAAGATCGTCAAACTGGGGATCGATAAGGACATATTGCTGCCTGAATAGCGCGCGGATATCCGCATAGCGATTTGACCATTGCTTGCGGTTTTCTTCATAGGCAGGATTTTTCGAGCGTTTTAGGTTCCAGAGCATCTTGGTCCGACTCATCGGACCGGTTCTCTGGGAGGAAAAAATGAANATATTCAAATCGGCTGCTGTGTCAGCTATGGCTGCATCTCTATCCTTGGCGGCTCCGGCCCAAGCTGAAGAGGCCAATTACATTCTGGCAACCGCTTCAACTGGCGGCACGTATTATCCGGTCGGCGTAGCACTGGCGACTCTGGTCAAGGTAAAACTACAGCCGCGTGAGAAAATTGGCATGGCGGCGATCAGTTCGGCAGGTTCGGGTGAAAACGTTCGCTTGCTGCGCGAGGGTGAAGCCCAGTTTGGCATTATGCAGGGGCTATATGGCTATTACGCGGCCACGGGCACCGGCCCTTTGGCAGAGGTTGGCCCGCAGGAAGGCCTGCGCTCGGTTACAATGTTGTGGCAGAATGTGGAACAGTTTGTTGTGGCATCGGATGCTGCCGAAACCGGAACAGTGGCTGATCTGGTTGCGCTCACAGGGCAAAGCATGGCTTTGGGCAAGCAAAACTCAGGCACAATTGGCTCCAACGCGGCATTGCTTGATGGCCTCGGGGTGGACATCAACACCGACTATACATTGGTGCATGGCGGATACGGCCCCTCGGCCGAAGCCTTGCAGAACGGTCAGGTGCGTGGCGTGGGCATTCCCGCTGGCGTGCCAACCGGCGCTCTCAGCCAGCTTTTTGCGGCATCGGGTGAGGATGTAACCATGCTGAACTTCACCGAAGAACAGGCAGTCGCTGCCGATGGTGGGCGCGGGTTGTGGACACCGTTTACCATTGAGGCTGGCACCTATCCCGGTCAGGATGCTGACATTAACACCATCGCACAGCCAAACTTTTTGGCGACCAGTGCGGATGTGTCAGAGGAAAACGTCTATCTGATCACCAAGACCATCTATGAAAACCTGCCCTTCCTGCAGGCGATTCATCCGGCAACCAAAGCCATGATGATCGAACGCGCCATCGCGGGTCTGCCCCTGCCTTTGCACCCCGGTGCGGCGCGGTACTACGCTGAAGTCGGCGTTGATATCCCCGAAACCCTGATCGCCAACTGATCAGATTCAACCACACCTGACCCGGGCTTTCCGGGTCAGGACACTATTTCGAGGGGCAAAAATGACCGATTCCAGCCAGCAGTCTGATGACATGTTAACGCGCGCCACCCATGGCCGTGTTACAACACTAGTAACGGCGTTTTCCGCTCTATTTGCCCTTGCTCACCTCTATAACGCGCTGTTTCCGATGGTGTCCGAGTTCCAGCGCAACGCTATTCATTTTGCTGGCTTTGCCTTTTTGGCGGCCTTCTTTTATCCGCTATTTGCCGGGCACACCAAATCCCGCAAGTTACTGATCTTTGATCTGGTCTTTGGCGCGTTGATCGCAATTTCAGCGGCGTATCTGTCGATGGCGGAAAACGCGATTTATGCGCGCGGGGTCAAGCTGTCATGGCTTGATTGGCTCGCCACCGGCATATGCATTGTTGGAGCCATTGACCTGACAAGGCGGCTCACCGGTTGGGTAATACCGGTGTTGATCGTTTTGGCAATTACCTATGTCGGTTTCTGGGGTCAGTTCATCGGAGGGGTGTTTTCGTTCCCCGGCCTTTCATGGGAATCGGTCGCGTTCCGATCGATCTTTGGTGACGACGCGATGTTTGGCACCATTGCCCGGATTTCCTCTACTTATGTTTTTCTGTTTATCATCTTTGGCGCCTTTCTTTTGCGCTCGGGTGCGGGGGATTTCATCATTGATCTGGCGCGCGCGGTGGCAGGTAAAATGGTTGGCGGGCCGGGGTTGGTTGCGGTCATATCCTCGGGGTTGACCGGCACGATTTCCGGCTCGGCTGTGGCCAACACGGCCTCAACCGGTGTCATCACCATCCCGCTGATGAAACGCGCCGGTTTTTCGGCTAGATTTGCGGGCGGGGTCGAGGCCGCGTCCTCGACAGGGGGGCAAATAATGCCGCCGATCATGGGGGCCGGTGCTTTTGTTATGGCCAGCTTTACCCAAATTCCCTACGAGACCATCGTGGCCGTAGCCGCCTTGCCCGCCTTGCTTTATTTTCTGTCCGTCGCATTTTTTGTGCGGATTGAGGCCAAACGCCTGAACCTGCAACCCATGGAAGCCAGTAGCCAAACCCTCGGTGCGGCTTTCCGCAAGGGCGGGGCCAGCTTTGTGTTGCCGATCGGCCTGCTGATTGGCTTGCTGGTTTCCGGTTTTACACCGACCTATGCGGCAGTGATCGGTATTGCTGCCGTCATTGCCTCCAGTTGGCTAACGCAAAACCCCATGGGGCCGCGGGCCGTGGTTGAGGCTCTGGCGCTTGGCACCAAAAACATGGTGCTAACAGCAGTGTTGCTCTGCGCCGTTGGGCTGGTGGTAAACGTGATAACCACAGCGGGGGTCGGCAATACTTTCAGCCTGATGATCGCGAGCTGGTCAGGGGGCAATATTCTGATTGCCCTTACATTGGTAGCACTGGCGAGCCTTATTCTGGGCATGGGCCTGCCGGTTACGGCGTCCTATATCGTGCTGGCAACCCTGTCCGCACCCGCGCTGGCCGGGATGATCTCCGACAGGTTTGTGATTGACGCATTGGCTGATGGCAGCCTGTCCGAAGCCGCCAAGGCAATTTTGATGCTGGGTGTGCCGGAAGCGATGGATCTGCTGACCGGAGACATAACCCACGCACAGGCCAGCACGCTGATCAGCAGCCTGCCATTGGAAATTGCCGCCCCGCTACGCGACCTGATGGTCCCGGCCGAGGCCACGCTGGCGGCCCTGCTTTCAGCCCATATGATCATCTTCTGGCTTAGTCAGGATAGCAACGTCACACCGCCCGTGGCCCTTGCCTCGTTTACGGCTGCCGCCATCGCCAAGGCCCCCGCTATGGCAACGGCCGTAACCTCGTGGAAACTGGCAAAGGGGTTGTATATCGTGCCTGTTCTTTTCGCTTACACCCCGCTTTTATCCGGAGATTGGGGTGCCATGCTCACCGTATTCGGCTTTGCTGTGGTTGGCATTTACGGCATTGCAGCAGCGTTTCAGGGCTGTATGGAAAACCCATTTGGGGTCGCCATCCGCAAACTCGCCTTTATTGGCGGCGTTGCATGCCTATGGCCCAATGATATTCGCATCCAGATCGCCGGAAGTGCCATCGTCATCATTCTTTTCGTTCTGAATATTCGCGGCATTGGCACACTGACAACTCCGATTGAGCAAGAAGGGGGGATAGAATCCAGCGTTTGACCCAAGGGTTGCCAAGGGTCGCTCGGGTTCATACCCCGCCTATTTCACGGATTGTTTCCACAACGCGGCTTACCCCGCTCCGGTTCTTAAGCTCGGCAAATACAGTGGGGAGCCCCCCGCGCATTTTTTTTGCATCGCGATCCATCACCCCAAGATCGGCACCCACATAGGGGGCCAGATCGGTCTTGTTGATGACAAGGATATCCGAGCGAGTAATGGCGGGGCCGCCTTTGCGGGGGATTTCCTCGCCCGCAGCGACATCAATAACATAAATGGTGAGGTCTGCCAGTTCAGGGCTGAAGGTTGCCGACAGGTTATCACCGCCGCTTTCGATCAGGATAATTTCAAGGTCTGGGTGCCGTGTATTCAGATCGGCGATAGCCGCAAGGTTGATCGAGGCATCCTCTCGAATCGCTGTATGCGGGCACCCGCCGGTTTCAACCCCAACGACCCTGTTCGACGGCAAAATTTGCATCCGCATCAGCGCTTCGGCATCTTCTTGCGTGTAAATGTCGTTGGTGATTACGGCGATGGAATGAGTGTTGCGAAACACTTCAGAGAGCGCCGCAGTCAGTGTCGTTTTTCCGGCGCCGACAGGGCCGCCAATGCCGATACGTAACGGGCCGTTTGGGCTACTCATGTGCGGAATATCCTTGAATACTGGGTTTCATGTTGCATCGAGGCGATGTCGATCAGGAAGGAGGTGGAGGAAAGCATAGCGAGGTTTCCGGTTTCGGCCTGCTCGGCAACCTGCTCACAGGTTGGTGTTAACGCGCGCAAAATCTGCTGGCCTTCGGTTTGGCCAACGGGCATCAGGCGTTGGCTTGCTGCCACTAGATTGGAAACAAAAGCTAGGAGAAACATTTTGATCGTCAAGTGTAGGGGCAAATCCTGCAAAGCGGCCGCGCGCCCCAACGCTACCGGATAGGTTAAACCGTGAAGTTCAGCGCCCGAGATCGCTGCGGTAACGGCGCAAAAAGCCTCTCCCTGCTGGGTGCTCTCAAAGAGGCGTTCCTTAGAGGGGGCAAAGGCCCGCGCGGTCGCGTCAATCTCGGTCAGTTTGTCAACACAACCAGCGCGGTAAGCCGCCGCAATAAACAGCGCATCGCAAAAGCCTGCGCCGTAGTTAAGCACATCTTCCAGCCATTCCGTGAGGCTGCTCGCATCCCGCAACCAGCCTTTATCAACCGCCGCCTCCAAGCCATGGCTGTACGCAAAAGAGCCTACCGGATAAGCCGGCGAGAGCCACTGGTTTAGGGTCAGAATTTGGGTGTCAGTGGGCATGGGCGTGGGTGCGGCCATGTCCGTAGGCGCCGCCCTCCGGGGTAAAAGGTTCGCTTACGTCGCGCAGGGTTGCGCCCAGTTTTTGCAACATGTCCCGCATAACGTGATCGCGCTGAATCAACAGGCGGTCAGCCTCGATTTGGCAGGGCATATGGCGGTTGCCAATGTGCCAGGCCAGGCGCGTCAGGTCTCCGGTCACCTCCATCAAACTCTCAGCTGCGGCGCAGACCTCGATCAAGCGGCCGTTTTCGAGTTCAAACCCATCGCCATGGTTGAGCGAAGTGGTGTGCTCGAGATCGACCAAAAAGCGCTCCCCCCGCGCGGTGGTTAGCACTTTGCGGCGGAAAAACCGCCCCTCGTAGTCAAGCGTGACCTGATCGCTGGCCTTGGGGCGGCCAGCTACGCGGATGACTTTGTGGCAGGCAGGAAGTTGCATGGCTATTCCTTCAAAACATAAAATACCGTTGCGCCATGGGCAGCACTTCAGCGGGTTGGCAGGTCAGCAATTCCCCATCGGCGCGGACCTCGTAAGTTTCGGGATTGACCTCCATCACGGGTGTCGCATCGTTAAGAATTAAGTCTTTTTTGCCAATGCCACGGGTGTTTTTGACAGCAACCGTCTGCTTGGCAAGGCCGAGGCTTTCGCCGATCCCCGCCTCCTGTGCGGCTGCGCTAACAAACGTCACCGCCGAGTTTTCAACCGAGCGCCCGAACGCGCCGAACATCGGGCGGGAGTAGACGGGCTGAGGTGTGGGGATTGATGCATTTGGATCGCCCATTTGTGCCATGGCAATGGTGCCGCTTAGCAAAACCATCTCGGGTTTGACCCCGAAAAACGCGGGGTTCCACAAAACCAGATCGGCGCGTTTACCTTCGGCAATCGAGCCGATTTCGCTTGAAATCCCGTGCGCGACGGCCGGATTGATGGTGTATTTGGCAATATAGCGGCGCACACGGAAGTTATCGTTATCGCCCGTTTCCTCGGGGAGCTTGCCGCGCTGCTTCTTCATCTTGTCGGCTGTCTGCCAGGTGCGGATCAGCACTTCGCCAACCCGCCCCATGGCTTGGCTGTCAGAGGCGATAATGGAAAACGCGCCCATGTCATGCAAAATATCCTCAGCGGCGATGGTTTCGCGCCGGATGCGGCTTTCGGCAAAGGCCACATCTTCGGGGATTGATTTATCCAGATGATGGCAAACCATCAGCATGTCGAGGTGCTCTTCGAGTGTGTTCACGGTAAAAGGCCGCGTTGGGTTGGTGGAAGAAGGCAAAACATGCTCTTCCCCGCAAATTTTGATGATATCGGGAGCGTGCCCACCGCCTGCGCCTTCGGTATGAAAGGCGTGAATGGTCCGGCCCTTCATGGCCTTTACAGTATGCTCGACAAAGCCGCTTTCATTGAGGGTATCTGTATGGATCATCACCTGCACGTCCATGGCATCAGCCACGGAAAGGCAGCAATCAATCGCAGCGGGCGTGGTGCCCCAGTCCTCGTGCAGCTTTAGGGCACAGGCCCCGCCAAGCACCTGTTCCTCAAGCGCGGCGGGTAAGCTGGCATTGCCTTTGCCGGCAAAGGCGAGGTTCATTGGAAAGGCATCGGCCGCTTGCAGCATCCGCCCTATGTGCCACGGCCCGGGTGCCGCCGCCGAGCATGGTGGTCAGGCCGGAATGGAGGGCATCTTCGATCTGCTGGGGGCAGATAAAATGGATATGGCTGTCAAACCCGCCAGCGGTGAGGATTCGGCCCTCGCCCGCAATCGCCTCGGTTCCCGGACCAATAATAATATCGACACCCGGCTGGGTGTCGGGGTTGCCGGCCTTGCCGATTTTGTGAATTCGCCCGTTTTTTAGACCGACATCGGCTTTGTAAATACCTGAATGATCCACGATCAACGCATTGGTGATCACGGTGTCTACCGCACCCGCAGCCCGCGTGACCTGAGATTGCCCCATTCCGTCCCGAACGACTTTACCGCCCCCGAATTTAACTTCCTCACCATAGGCGGTGAGGTCTCGTTCGACCTCGACAATCAGGTCGGTATCGGCAAGGCGGACTTTATCACCGGTTGTCGGGCCAAACATGGCAGCGTAGTCGGCGCGTTTGATTTGAGTGGGCATCAGAGGGCTCCCATTATTTGTTGGTTGAAACCATATATTTTGCGGTCTCCGCCAATGGGAATGAGCTGCACCTCCCGCCGTTGCCCCGGCTCAAACCGCACAGCAGTGCCTGCGGCGATATCAAGGCGCATACCCCGCGCGGCTTCTCTATCAAAGTTCAGGGACGGGTTGGCCTCGCCAAAGTGATAATGCGAGCCAACCTGAACCGGCCGGTCGCCCTGATTGGCGACCATCAGCGTTATCGCTTCCTGACCCGCGTTCAGAGTCAGGCTGCCATCTTTGGGAAATACTTCACCGGGGATCATGTCAGCGCTCCTTCGCGGATGGGGTTATGAACCGTGACAAGCTTGGTGCCGTCAGGAAAGGTGGCTTCGACTTGCACATCATGGATCATTTCGGGCACGCCCTCCATGCATTGCGCGCGGGTAACCACATGAGCCCCCGCTTCCATCATATCGGCAACCGAACGGCCATCGCGGGCGCCTTCCACCACAGCGTCGGTTATCAGCGCGATCGCTTCGGGGTGGTTGAGTTTTACGCCGCGCTGCAAGCGCTTGCGGGCCACTTCCGCCGCCATGGCGATCAGCAATTTGTCTTTTTCACGGGGGGTTAGGTTCATGTTAGGTCATCCAGCATTTTGGGAGGTGTTGGTGTGTCAAAAGGTTTAATATCGGGATCAGATGCTTGCGCAATTCAAAACTGTCGGGGGCCAGCATACGCACTACCAATACATTTGGCTGAAGCAAGCTGGCGCCGCCACGCTCGGGTAACAATTGGCGAACGGGTGTTACCCATGTTTCAGCATCATTTGAAACGNAAACCAAAGTGGCAATAGCGCGGGCATTTGAGGCAATATGCGGTCGGTCGAGTAGNTTTTGAGCATCGCCCTCAATAGTCATGGCATCCAGAAATAGCGGNGTNCCNTCCTGCCTAATATCNATCCTGTCGCGAAAGTGGATATTGCTTAGAGTCTCTCCCATTTCTGTCCGCCCAAAAACCAGAGGCTCAACAATCAGCGCACTGGCACCGGCGGCNAGATTAACCTGCAAAGAGCGTTTGAAATTGCAACCTTCAAACAGGATGGTTTCTTGTGGCAACCAATTCACGCGGGCGTTATCTGCGGCTTTTATCTGTGTGTCATGTGGCCCGTTTCGAAGCTGCTGGCCTTATATGCGCGCTCGGCCGCCTGACTTGTCAGCGTCAATGCGCAGCCTTCTCCGGCTTCGGCTGAAACCGTAAAATCATCTCCGCCCGTAATGCCGCCCGCCGTATTCACAAGAACAGCCTCCACCGCTTCGCTGCTTGGCCGAGGAAACAAACACCTGAGCGAGCCCGACTGACGCAGGTTTTGAAGCCGCGAAACCGATTCCGCCGCTTGCACAGACAGCGCAACCGCCCCGCGTGCCCGAGGCANCAAAGCAACAGAACTGTCGCTCTCGGTGGAAACTGCTAGTGAAATGCCATTCTCCCAAGTCAGAATATTTCAGAAGATATGGCGGGGATCCTCTGCGAACGCTCGGAAATTCGGCTTTGCTTTGGTCCAAAAAAATCAAATGACTAAAATATAGGCATTGATATCGGGGGTGGTCAAAATATAGCCATTTACGATCATTGGCTTTGAATAAATCGGGGATTGGATTGTTATTCCTACCCGGATGGAGAATCACTTTGCCTGCTCGTAGAGATAAAAATCTTGGAAAATCGGGTGTGTGACGATCAGACGACTTGGAACTCATACAGATCGCCACACTGGTGCAACATGAAGTTGCGGAGCAACGGTAAGGGAAATTG
>JGI24723J26617_10003528_pt1 | contig 11293 bp, 6 predicted proteins | sample Cruoilmetagenom6_FD_26617 | JGI IMG/M metagenome (IMG submission 26617) | reverse complement strand
GTCACCAAAAGACACCATATTCCAACCAAAAACCGCTTGGTAAAAATCTGCAGCAGCATCTCGGTTGTTCGTCGACAACTCATACCAGCAGGGAGCTCCAACCTCATTCTGTCGCATCACAACATCGTTGCCCCCTTCACCGCCACACAACACGTTGATGGCCGCTCCTGCAGGGTCAGCAATTACGGCAGCCTGGTCACCGTTCCCAACATCATAAGGTGCACACAGCACTGCACCCCCCGCAGCCTCTGCACGTTGCGCTGCCTCAGCAGCAGAGGAAACAGAAACACAAGCGTCCCATACAGGGGGCATGCCCTTATTTTTTTGGGCAAATTTTTGGGTAAATTTTTGGGCAAAGAGAGCAGCAACAGGCACGTCATGCAAAAGAAACATGTCACAAACGGCCGCAGGCGGGACTGCCTCCATTGAGACTTTTTTCCAGGCAAAGAGACTCGAATAAAAGTCCCCTGCCCCAGCCACATCTGTCGTCTTGAGATCAACCCAAGAGAAGAGTTCATGAGAATGAAAGGTCTCTGTAGCCATAAGGTTTTCCTTTCGAGTGAAGATCAAGTGAGAAATCCGGCGTTGTCGCGAGTTTTCGCGACGCACCGATCCGACCGAAGACAGCAATCAGCACAAAAGACGCAACAAGATTTCATGGTCTCATCAATAACAAGCTCTGAAACAAAGTTCACCGCGTGCTCTCGCGTGAATACCTTTTGCGCATGCCGCTCATCGATCTGCATACACCCGTAGCATATCGAACACATGTTCGATATGCAAGAGAAAACCTGCTGTGGCGACAACAGTCTTCCCAACAGGAAGACTGTTTTACGCCAGAGTCATCGACACCCCTCAAACAACCTTGACAACCTCGAAAATCGAAAGTCTTGTCTCTTTTTTCAAGACCCACTCTTCTTCCGCACTCAAAACCCGCGAAAAACCGCATTATTTTAGAGCGAGCATCCACACGACAGGACAAAATGACAGTGGAAAATAATGTCATGCCTGTGCAGAAACCAAAGAAAAATGCAGGACAGGAAAAACCATTACAAGAGGAGTTCCACGGGCCTGCTGCGATCCACCCACACGGCGGCACGCTTTCAAACAGCGTTTTCTCTCGCGTCACAGACCTCACAGCCGGCTTCTCGCAGCCGATCCCACCGCTGATCTCTCGTAGCCAACCTCACAGTTTTACATGTATCATGCAAAACTGGCGCGCAAAGGCACGCTACTGTGTCGCGATATTCTCCTGACCGCTCCCCTGCTTATTCCACTTCTGGAACAGGCCCAAGAGAGGAAAATNCGACGAGCAGCTTNTCCCCCTGCGGAAGAAGTGCCAAATCTTCTTTGATCTTGCGCATGCGAAACCGAAAAGACTGTTGGCGTCTCGAATTATCCTGATCCCGAAGCACACGCTGCAATGCCTCGTCCACGATAGAGCGGCCAGAAATTTTCTCTCCTCCAACCCCGATGACCGTACGACACCTGATTTCAGAGAGCGCGCATTGCAAGTAACTCACATGCACTGTCTCATCGTCTTGTATGTAGCCCACGCTGCGGGCTGCAAAGTCAGGCTCGGCGCTGCAAGCAGGGTCACCAAGCACCTCAGAAGCCCACTGAAAAGTGGTAAACGCTGCGAGTTCAATCGCCAGAAGCCGCATCATCGATTGCACAAGCGCGTCTACTACCGGCGGAATGCCCTCAACAAGGGGGACGAGAGCTGGAGCATTTTCTGAGGTTTGTGTGTTCTCCGACTCAGAAGAAGCGTTGGAAAATGTCCCGAGCGAAAGACCCGAATAGACATCTTCGGGAACAGGGGGATTTTCAAGGGCGGCGTCTCGAATGATGTACCACATTTCATCATGGCCACACTCATGCCGGCCCTTATAGTCAGACCCCGCTTCGTCATGGCCATGCGCGGTAAAAAGCGCATCCAAATGGGCCAGACATGTTCCTGTAAGGTCTTCCACGAAAAAAGGCTGCAAGGGATCTCGCGGGAAACGTTGCAATCCGACATTCCCAAACCCTTCGACCACACCAATCAAAGTAAGAATGCTGGATATAGCGGTCTTTGCCCCATGTTGCAGAAGAAACTTGGCCTGGGCAATATTCGGAAAATAATCACTGGGCAGATCCTCAACGCCCATAACCTGCACGGGATTTTCCTCTGTAACCAGGCGATTCGTCCAAGCCTCCACTGCGCTCATCCGACACAGAGAACGCGGAGAAATCCAGTTCCCTTCCGCATCAAGACCACCATGGTAGAGACGATCTTCATAATACACACGAGACGCGTACCCCTGGTCAGCCATGAGATCTTCATAGGTATAAACAAGTTTCGCAGACATACAGCCTCCCCTTTTTCTGGCCGGCCCACTTCTTATTCAAATATAAACCAGTACGATATAAAATTTTCTCAGGAAAAACTACCTGAAAACCAGGCAAATCCCATGAAAAACCATGAAGCAGCACATTGCCGATACGGGCAGCCAGGGCAATATCAAGAAGTAGGAAACCCGCGGAAAAACAACACAAGCAGTTGAAAAAACAGACGAATCGCATATTTCAAACAGATAAAACAGCAAGAAAAGCCCGATATCCCATCTTGCATCTCTCACAAACTCCCCATATCCTTCGTCACTTGGGGAGAAAGATGCCTTTTGCNAAGCCAAATGGAAACCCAAAAGAGCGCAGCGAAAGAANTGAGTGCTCCATCTTTGTCTGGTCGGAAAAAGAAAATACCCCACGACCACCTCTTAAGTGGCAACAAAAATTGCATGAAGGGTACACTTTCACCAAAGACGTGAGACGGCAGACGTATAATGTCACATGGCGGAAATTCCGAAAAACACCGCCGAAACTCAAAAACACTGCAGCGAAGTATCACCATCCACTGACGGCAGAAAAACAGTCAGCCTGGGAGGCCGGAGGCCGAAAATGAGTGCAAGAGAACCAGTCACCGACTGGGAAACAGACTTCGACCACTTCGACCCGACCTATGTCGCCAACCCTTACCCGGTTTGGGATGAACTCCGAGAAAAATGCCCCGTTGCCCACAGCGAACGATTCGGCAGTATGTGGGTACCGACTCGTCAAGCCGAAATCCACCAGGTTGCTTACGACACCGACCACTTCTCCTCCCGCGGAGCCGTGGTTATCAACGCCCCATTTCCTCCGGAAATGATTCAAGAAGGAGGATTCGCGCCTCCGATCACTTCAGATCCCCCCTTCCACACTGGCTTCCGGCAGATGCTTCTCCCCGCGTTTAGCCCGAAGCGTATTGCCGAATGGGACCCTCTGCTCCGCACGATGGCAAACGAGCTGATTGACGACTTCATCGACGACAAACAATGCGATGTTGCGAAGCAATACTCAAAGCACATCCCGGTCACAGTGATCGCTCTTATGGTGGGGGCATCTCCCGACGACCGAGCCCAATTCACCGAGTGGATCCACTATACGCTTGAGGTCATGCCCACCGACCCCGAAACAGCGATGCCCCACTTGCTCGGCATGAGTCAATACCTCTTCAACTTGATTGAGGCAAGACGCAAAGAGCCCGAAGACGATCTCGTCACCTACCTGCTCAACGCGGACATTGACGGAGAGCCGCTCGACAGCATGCAGATCTTGGGCGCGATGATACTGCTCGTGGTTGCCGGGATCGACACCACTTGGAGTTCAATTGGCGCCAGCATTTGGCACCTCGCACAGAATCCCGACGACCTTTCCCGCCTCGTGAATGAGCCCGACCTTATGGTCACTGCGGTAGAAGAGTTCCTTCGGGCCTATGCCCCAGTCACGATGGCACGTGAAGTCGTGAAAGACGTAGAACTCGCAGGGTGCCCACTCAAAGCCGGAGACCGGCTCCTGCTCCCCTTCCCTTCTGCAAACCGGGACCCGGAAGCATTCCCTGATCCAGACAAGGTCGTTCTTGACCGCAAGGTAAACCGCCACCATGCCTTCGGGGCAGGTATCCACCGTTGCCTCGGTTCCAACCTGGCACGTTTGGAATTGCGCATCGCCATCGAAGAGTTCATCCGCCGTATCCCAGAATTCCATCTGGCAGATCCGAAGGCTGTCGCCTGGTCCTCTGGACAAGTCCGTGGCCCACGTTCTCTTCCGATCGTCTTCGACAAGATTAACGCCTGATCTCTGATCTTTCTTTTTCAAAGCGGGATTCTATTCTGAAGAATAGAATCCCGCTTTTTCGCGTTTTCGACATAGTCCTCTGGGTCTCTTCAAGCGGTGCGACCTGTGAACGAGCCCCCGATGGACAGCGCGGTGCGCGCCTTGCACTGAGCGTTCCTCCGTGGCACGAGACCTACACCCCTATTCATTATTTGCAAAATGGACAACAAGTTTGCGAACAATGTCATCGACTTCTCCGTTCGAAGCCCTCACAACTGTGTCCAAAACATTCTGGCGTGCTGTCTCATCAAGCTTTGCGAGTTTAGAGGCCGCCCATGTCTCCACTTGATAGGCCGCGTACGATCCAGATAGATCGCCTTGGGAATAGTTTTGTAGTGCAATCTGGCTCACAATCTCAGGTGGACGGCTCCCCAATCCCGATCGCTTCACTCCTCCTGACAATTTCTTGGACAGCGCCTTCGCTGTCTCCCGAGACAAAACATCTGTTTCGATCCCTGCTATCTCACGCCAGAATTTTCTGCCTAGAGTGACGCTCATTTTTTCCCCTTGTACAAGGCGTCATTTTTTATACGCTCCGTGACAAATACTGTACACACGTACTTGCTTCTCGCAATTTTTCATTGGCAATTTGCGCAAAAAACGTAAGAAGCGGGGAAAACACTGCCTCAAAACAGCACGCTACTCCTCAGAAAAGACTTGTTTCTCGCCAACATTCTGCCTTTGCCAGGGGTAACTCCTCTCTAGGTCAGGACTCTAGGTCAGGACGCACGCCTCCAGTACCACTTAAAATGATGACAAGATCTTCCATTGCCCGCCCCATCACCATAAAAAGAAAATGGCGGTGCAAGTCCAGATCTCTCGAAACGTCAAATTCGTTCGCTCCCACAATAAGCACACGAGAAAAACTCAGACCTCTCACTTCATTGGCGCAGACAACCAACACCTTGNTCTCAGTCGAGCTGTTCCTCTTTTCTCCTTCACCAAAANCAGCATCCAAGCCAGTCACAGGGATTCCAGCGCGCGCACATGCAGACTCCACCAACGACTGATAATCCGGCGAGAAAAGAATCACTGTCCAAGACGACCAGGAAAATCCTTCCTCATGCCACCTTTGTAATTGTGCTACTGCACACGCCACTTCCTCTTCCTTGTTCTGACAAGCAAGCACACGAGGAAAAGGGCCTGTACGCACGTGTCGTTCGGGCAGGGTAGTCCGCCGCATATCCCGCATTTCAGGAACAAACAACGACACTGTGCTGCTCGCAAAAAAGTTCCAACAGAAGTCTCGAATTTCACACGTACTTCGGTAATTATGTGTTAAAGATTTTTTATGCCCCCAGTCCGCGACCCCTCTTGATACCCATTTCGAATAGTCGATTCTTGGGCTCTGCGTAGGATTGACTGCGATCATAAAATTGTTGCGGTTTGGGCGCAATAAGTCACGGGCCATCTCAAGGCCACTATCTTCAATATCCTCCGCCCCATCAACAAAAACNGCATCATACTTCCGAAACTCGGGTCGACGCCGGAGAAAGGCGGACACTGCCCGATACAAGGCATCGGCAGATTCCCCTTCCCAGCCTCCTTGCATGGAAAACGGGGCCCCCCGCTCAAAAAAGTAACCGAAGTCGGCAAACCCAATAACCCGCACATTCCTTGAAGAAGCCACATGATCTGCCAGATCCTTCACCAGCTGCTTATTTGAACAGAGCAAAAGCACTTTCCAGTCCGGGTGCAAACGCGTCANCAACAGTGCTCGTAGCAAAAGAACAAGGGTTTTTCCACTGCCTGGCACTCCACGGATCACCCAACTGTCTTCAGGAAGACCGTAGACAATCTGCTCCTGCTGACAATCAAGAATCTGCAAATCTTCTGCTGTTTTCCCTTCTTCGGCGCCTTCCTGCTTCTCTCCAGCAGCTAAAGAAGCCGAACAAAAAGGCCTTTTCCGCAGAATATCCCCAATCAGTATGTCGGAATTCAGAATGCTGCGGATCGCATCTTGTTCTTGAGGCAGCAAGGAACGCGGAGACGCATCTTTTCGCGTCAAAACGCGTGTCACAGCAGTCGCTAAACGAACTGGACCAAAATCATCCTGCAAAAGCCAGCCCAGGGCATCAGAACGGGGCACTTTGTCCTTATGAAACTTCATCTCGCTCATCTTGTCCCCGCTCACCTTGCCCAAAGAGACAAGGGGCCAGGCAAGCGTCGTCGACAGAGGCACCTCCCAGCCTCCCGCAAAAATACGCAGTTTCCTTGCAAAATCTGCGCACTCCTCTTCCAGAAAAACAGGCACAGCAAAAGAGTCAGGAGATCTACGGGCTTGGGCACATCGTCTCCGCACAGTGGACCCTGCTTTCGCAGGACAGTCCAGAAAAAGCACTCCGGCCGTAGGAAGCATGACAATCAAATAAGATTCTCTGTTCGCATTTTCCCGAAACCACACATGCGCGTTTTCCGGCAAAAAACGTCGAAAAGCCTCTGCTGCAAACCGAACAGCCGACGGAGCATCTCGGGATGTCAGATGTTCTCGAATCAGAAGAGCCATCGCAACATTCCCCTCCATTTGAGAAAAGGCACAGATAATGTATCTCACCCAGAACGCTGCATAAAGAGCATCTTTAAATTCGACCCTACACGCGTACGAAATAGAAAAGGCTGTAAAATCTTTCCTCAGAGAGGTGGACAGATAGCGTCCAGAATAACCACAGGACGCTGCTCCTCACGAGAACAGACCAGGTCAACACGTCCCGTAATCGCCCACTCGTAATGTTCCCCTGGGTCGAGAAGAACCTGGCGCACAGACCAGGTATCCGGTCCTTCTTCCACTTGAAAAAACTCGGGGCCTCGAGCTTCCGCGCCCACAGAAAGGGACGCGTATTCCTCCCAATAAGGAGACATCTCTGCTGCAATACGTTCACTGGACCAGGTTTCCGTTGCCGGGAAAACTGCGGCTTCGGCCAATGTCTGATATTCACGACGGGCAAGCCATTGCACCCAACGGAAAAGTTCATTGCGGACCATCACACGAAATGCCCGTTTGTTCCGAGTGATGTCGACTATTTCCTCTGCAATATGCTCTGTCGCAGCATCTTGCTGATCAGGGTCGGTCAGACGTTCCCACTCTTCAATCAGGCTTGCATCAACAGCACGTATCTCTACCCCGAGCCATTCCGTGAGATCGTAGACCTCTTCGGTTTTGGCAGTCTCCGGGACGGTTTGCACGAGTCCCTTATAGGCATCTGACAAATAACGCAGAAGCACGCCTTCAGAACGTTTCAGCCCGTAATCTTGCACGTACTCACGAAAGGTCATCCCACGTTCGCACATATCACGCGCGACTGCCTTCGGTCGGATAGTGTGATCTTTCGCCCAAGGGTTCTCTACAGCAAAAGCGTTAAAATTATCGTACAAAAAATCTCTGAGGGGTTTTGGATACTCCAACTGATCCAAAATCTCCATGCGCTCCTCGTACGCAACCCCTTCCGCTTTCAGTTCCGCCACCACTTCGGATTTCACCCGATCCAGCTGCTTCGCGAGCACAACTTGGGGATTCTCCAAGACCGACTCGACCACGGTAAGCACATCAAAGGCATGCGCAGGAGAAGTCTCGTCAAGCAGCTCCACGGCTTCGAGGACAAAAGGGGAAAGAGGCTGATTCAGAGAAAAATCTGCCTGCAAGTCCAATTTGACTCGCACGACACGACCATCCTCATCGGGCTGATCGAGCCGCTCAACCACCTCTGCAGCGAGAAGGGAACGATACATCGCAATCGCTTGCCGGATGTGCCCACGCTTTTGACTGACGGTGTCATGGTTCTCCCGCAAGACGTACTTCACGGCTGCGCACCCGTCACCAGGTCTATCCAACAGATTCAAAAGCATGCCATGTGAAACGGTAAAACTTGACACCAATGGTTCAGGCTCACCCTTCACAAGCCGTTCCATCGTCTCTTTGCCCCAGGGGGCATACCCTCGTTCCGGAGGTTTTTTTCGCACAAGCTTGCGACGCTTTTTTGCGTCATCACCGGCCTTTTCAACCAACCGCTTGTTCTCTACAGCATGTGCCGGAGCTTGCACCCAGACACTGCCCTCATCGTCGAATCCCTTGCGGCCTGCCCGACCCGCAATCTGGTGAAAATCCCGCACACTCAGTACCCGAGTCTTTTCCCCGTCATACTTACAAAGCTGCGTAAAGAGCACAGTGCGGATCGGCACATTCACCCCCACTCCCAGTGTGTCCGTACCACAAATCACCTTGAGCAGTCCCTCTTGCGCAAGTTTTTCCACCAGCAACCGGTACTTCGGAAGAAGACCCGCATGATGTACGCCCACTCCGTGACAAAGATGGCGGCGCAAATCCTTTCCGTAAAGACTGTCGCAACGAAACCCGCCAATGGCCTGTTTGACTTTGTCTTTTTCTTCTTTTGTGAGCAGTGGCATGCTCATAAGGTTTTGTGCCTGCTCAGCGGCTGCCCGCTGTGTAAAGTGCACAATATAAACCGGAGCCTTCTCCTGCTCCAGCAGGTCAGCAATGGACTCGTGCACAGGGGTCTCTCGATAGACAAAATCAAGCGGCACAGGACGTTCTGTCGTCTTCACAAGCGCAGTCTCACGACCAGTTCGCAGCGTGAGCTCTTCTTCAAAGCGTTTCGTGTTTCCCAAAGTCGCCGACATGAGTAAAAAAGAGGGATGCGAAAGTTCAATAAGAGGAATTTGCCATGCGACACCGCGTTCACGGTCAGCGTAATAGTGGAATTCATCCATGACCACAGAGTCCACATCAGCGTCGTTACCGTCTCGTAACGCAAGATTTGCAAGGATTTCTGCAGTGCAGCAAATAACAGGAGCGTCGGAGTTCACCGCGGCATCTCCTGTCATCATGCCGACATTTTCTGCACCAAGTTCCCGGCACAAACTGAAGAACTTTTCACTCACCAGTGCCTTGATGGGCGCAGTATAAAAACTCCGCTCACCTTTCACGAGGGCAGCAAAATGGGCGGCAAGAGCAACAAAAGATTTTCCCGAGCCAGTCGGAGTATTCAAAATGACGTTATTCCCTGACATCACTTCCAAGATCGCGTCTTCTTGCGCCGAGTACAGGGAAAGCCCTTTTTCTTCGGCATACGCGAAGAAACTGTCAAGCAAGCTTTCAGGACTCACTTCAACGGGAATATGACGTAGCAGAGCAGGAGTAGTTTCCATAATTCTCTGCAGAGCATACGACACCTTGGGAAAAAGAAGCGGAAAACAGCTACTGAACCGCTATTCAACCGGACGTCCACACTGCCAAATCGGTGTCACTTTCAAGAAACACACGGTCAGACCCTGCGCCGACGACACGACCCCCAAGCACGGCCAAGGAATTGACTGACTGCGCGCCCACCCCACCAAGCTCTTTCCCATCATCTGGGGCCTGTTCCCAGGTATCTCCTCGATCATCCGACACCCACACCGCAGCATCCGCACTCTCAAACTCTCCGGCATGTCCTGCCGCGACCAAACGCCCCTCCAGCACAATAATGGTCTTTAGCATGGCCCCTCCTTTCGGAGAGAACACGGCACTCTGCTGCCCAACACGCCGCCAGGTCTCCCCCCAATCATCCGACACCCACACCGCAGCCGCACCGTCACCGCCCTGATCCACACCCACACCTATCACCCGGGTCCCCACCGTCACCACTCCTTCCATCGCCTGGGCTCCTGCCCCCCCAAACACAGCTTCATCATGAGCGACACGCCGCCAGGTCTCCCCCCGATCATCCGACACCCACACCGCAGCCGAACCGTCACCACTCCGATCCACACCCACACCTATCACCCGGGTCCCCACCGTCACCACTCCCTGCACCATCTGGTCTCCTGCCCCCCCAAACACAGCTTCATCATGCGCGACACGCCGCCAGGTCTCCCCCCGATCATCCGACACCCACACCGCAGCCCGCGTCTCTGCGTCGGCTTGCTCTGCCCCAACTGCCAGCAAACGGCCATCGACCAGAACCAAGGCCCGAATCGTCTGACTATCAGGACCACCGAGTGCTTCTACCCCGGGCGCCCGTTTCCAGGTTGTCCCCTGATCGTCAGACAGCCAGATCACACCGTCCATATCAAGACCGTCATGGGGCTGCTCAGATCCTCCTGCCACAAGGCGCTGTTCCGTCTCAGATCCCATCACAAGGAGGCTTGACACTTCCAACCATCCTGGCCCACCAAAAAGCGACTTATCATGAGAAAGACGCTGCCAGGTCGTCCCTTGATCATCCGAAACCCAGAGCACTCCATCTCGGTCGCCATCTTCCAGAGAAAGCTCGCCTCCCGCGATAACCAAGCGCTCCCCCACTTGCGTGACAGCCCGAGCAACCTGTCCGCTCGGCCCACCAAAAACAGCGGCATCTTTCATGACACGTTGCCACACAAGACCCTGTTCCCTCTCCGACCCAGCAATAGGAAGAACACGTCCGGCCGGGACAGAGCTTTCACTCTTGTCCCACCACCAATAGAAAAAAAAGCCAAGCAATACTGCGAAAAACACTGCAAGAAACACAGGTTTTTCCATAACCTGTGCGAACACTGCATCAAAAGGTTTCTTTTCCTTTTTCTCAGCAACTCCTGTGGGAAAAACAACAGCCCCGGTCCTCAGAGGAGAAGACTCTTGACCTGCTTCTTCCTGGACTGCCTGCAGTTCTCTCCCCATTTCAAAAATATCGGGATACCGCATTTCCGGGTCTTCGGACATCGAGCGCTCAACCACGCGCCAGATATGGGCAGGAACACCTTCCACATACGGCATGGCGGAAGTATTGGGGAATATATGTTCTTTGTAGGTGCCGGCATCAGACCCTGGCCCCGTGAAGGCAGACTCGCCAAGAAGTAAAACAGACAGCGAAGCGCCCAGCGCATATTGGTCAGCAGCCGGAGAGAAAAGTCCCTGCTGGGCAAGAGTTTCAGGGGCTGCATATGCCAGCTCATTGGAAGACAACGCTGCGATGCCAGTAAAACCGAAATCGGTAAGAACCGGTTCTCCCGAGAGCGAGAGAAAGATATTTCCCAACCACACCGCGCCGTGCACAATCCCAAGAGAATGGGCAGTGCTGAGTGCCCCAGCGACACGGACAACAATATCGACAGCTTCCTCCCAGTG
>JGI24723J26617_10003523_pt1 | contig 11305 bp, 8 predicted proteins | sample Cruoilmetagenom6_FD_26617 | JGI IMG/M metagenome (IMG submission 26617) | reverse complement strand
GTAATTCGTGCTTGCGCCCAGCGCCAGACCAAGACCGAACACCAGCCCGCCTTCAATCTGTTGCCGGGCAATATCGAGGTTGGTGATACGGCCAATGTTGGCCACGGCGCTGATCTTGTCCACGCGCACTCCGGTGTCTGAGCGGCGCGCGCTTGCCACAACCGCAATCCGGCCGGCATCCTCGCCCGCAGCGATGAGGTGACAGGCCAGCCCCTGCCCGCTGGCATCGCCGCCGCCGCCCCAGTTCGAAAGCTGTGCGACACGTTGCAGGCANTCTGCCAGCTTCAGATCATGGCCCAGCATGGCGATCCGAAAGGAAAGCGGTTCGCGGCCTGCCTGATGCGCCAGCTCGTCCATGAAGCTTTCGTTGAAAAAGGCGGTGTAACCATGCGCATTGCCGCGCATACGCGCGGTGGGCAAATCAATCGCCACAGGCACCTGCTCAATCGACAGATTGGCGATGGCATAGGGCGGCAACGCACCCTCCATTGCCAGCGGATCAACCTGGCCTGCCGCATCCTCGCGCGCTTGCCAATGCGTTCTCCCGCCAAACAGCCGTGCGCCGAATTCCTTTGCCGTAGCAGGCAGCGCAAGCCGCGCGCGCCAGCCAATCAGCCTGCCCTTTGCATCATTGCGCGCGCCCATCAGCGCAGCCACAGGCGTGCGGGGCCAGCCGGCAAGATGTTCCTGCCAGCGCGACCAGCTGAGCTGCACCGGCTTGCCGGCAGCACGCGCCAGAANGGCGGCCTGAGCGGCGTGATCCACCTCCAGCCTGCGATCAAAACTGCCGCCCGCGGGCATCGGGTAAAGCACCACATCGCGCATATCCAGGCCCAGCGCATTTGCCGCCGCGGTGCGGGCCGATTCAGGAGCCTGCGTGCCAATCCATAGTTCAAGCTTGCCATCGGAAAAGCGCGCCGTGGCGCAGGTGGTTTCCACTGTTCCATGCAGCGCGGGAGAGACTTCATAGCGCCGGGCCAGGCTGAAGTTTTCCTCCAGCAGCGAGTCAGGGTCACCCGATTCGTGTAGGCGGGTCTCCTCGCCATGCCGCAAGGCGTGATCCAGTGCCTCCCCGATCTCGGCGCTGTCGGCCCGCCCGCTCACATCGAAATAGGGCGCCATTTTGCGCAGGGCCTGTTCCGCCGCCCACCAGTTGGTCGCGATCGCACCCAGCCAATGCGGGCCTTCCACCGCATCAAGAAACCCCGGAACCTGTTTGGCCGCATCAAGATCAAACCTTGAAAGACGCGCCTTGCCCACCGGCCCATGGCGGACTGACGCAAATACCATGTCGGGCAGGCGCACATCACCGGCAAAGAGATAGGATCCGTCGGCCTTCGATGGCAGATCAAGTCGCGGCGCGGCAATCACCGCGCCCGGAGCCTGTGTGCCAGGCTGCTCGCGCAGCGGCTCTGTTCGAAGCGGGGGCGGATCGGGCAGATCAAATGCTGCCGCCTCTTCAATCAGATCGGCAAAGGCTTCGCGCTGCTCGCCATGGACCACAAAGCCGTTTGCGGCTGAGCATGTCTCCCACTCAACGTTCCACCGCGCCGCAGCCGCCCGGCACAAAAGGTAACGCACGCTTGCCGCNGCCTCGCGGGCCGGTGTTTCATAGGCCGCAAGGGANGTGCCGTCGGCGGTGGCCATAAAGCGATTGTCCTGCGCCCANCGCCCAGCCAGCAGGCTATCTGGCGAATCGGCCAAGCCGGGAAACGCAGGCATCCACAGTTCGGCCCAGCGCGCGGCCAATGGCAGGTTGGCATAATGCGCGCTTACCGGCGCGGGCTCCACCGCAATCTGGCGCCAGTCTGCACCCAGTTCCGTGGCGACAATTTGCGGCAGAAGCGTGGATATGCCCTGCCCCATTTCCAGCTGCGGGACAGAGACCGATATGACACCGTCTCTGGCAATCTTGATCCAGGCATCAAAGGCAACTTCGTCCGTCCCCGGAGATAGCGGCAGGGGAAATGCGCGCGGGCGCAGCACATAGCCAAGCGCCAAACCGCCGCCCGCAGCAGCGCCGATCAGGATGCCTCGCCGGGAAAGCTGCATCAGACCCCCGCCCCGCTCCTTTCGCCGCTGCTCTGATTGTCGACCCAGGTAAGAAGACGCCGAGCAATCGCGGCGAAGGCTTCAGCTTGCGGCCCATCACCGGCTGCAAGGGGCTTGCCGCTGTCACTCGACAACCTGATTTCGAGATCCAGCGGAATCCGGCCCAGAAAGGCATGGCCCATCGATTTCGCAGCCGCCTCTGCCCCGCCGGCACCGAAAGGATCGCTGACTTCGCCGCAATGCGGACATTCATAACCGGCCATATTCTCAACAATCCCGACCACCGGAACCTCGCCCTGCTCAAACAGGCCCATCGCGCGGACCGCATCCATCAACGCCAGATCCTGCGGAGTCGACACGATTACCGCGCCTGCCGGTTTGAAGCGCTGCAACATGGTCAGCTGCACATCGCCCGTGCCCGGTGGCAAATCCACAATCAGGATTTCGGCATCGCCCCAATCGGCATCGATCAATTGCGACAGCGCATTGCCCGCCATCGGACCGCGCCAGGCAATGGCCTGTCCGGGCTTGACCAGATGCGCCATCGACAGCACTGGAACGCCCCATTCGCTTTGCAAGGGCAGCAACTTCTTGTCCGCTGTCGCCTGCGGCCGCGCATCTTCGGTAGAAAGCAGGCGCGCCTGCGAAGGCCCATAAATATCGGCATCGACCAGGCCCACCTTGCGGCCCGCGCGGGTCAAGGCCACGGCCAGATTGGCCGACAACGTCGATTTTCCGACACCGCCCTTGCCCGATCCGACCGCGATAAGCCGCCGCTGGCGCTTTTCACCCATCATCGCAACCCGCACTTCGGCCACATCAGCAGCGCCGCGCAGCGCATCCTTGACGGCGACCTCAAGCCGGTCCCTTTCCAGGCCATCAAGCCCGGTCGAATCAAGCACAAGAGTAGCCACACCCTCATTCAATCGCAGCGATTGCATTCTCGACACAGCAAGGGGCGGCAAAGCCTCTTTCAATTCTTCAAGCCCGTCGCTGCTCATCTGTCCTCCTGCTTCTGGATTGGTCCGCAAACTCCTTAGCAAGGAAAAAGGACGAAGAGGCACTGTTTTTGTGCGCGCGCTGATCCTATAAAGTGAAGCATGAGATGGATACAAAGTACAATTGCTCGCACGGGCTTGGCGATGGCTGGCCGTAAAAGCCCCTGGGGTTCCGGAAATTCCGGACCCAATAGCGATGGGGACAACACTGCCGGAAACGGCGAAGGCCCGTCGTCCGAAGACGAGCGCGGAGATGGCCCGCGCAACCCCTGGTTGCCGCCCGGAGAGGGCGCACCCCGGCGATCAGCCAATATCGAAGATATTTTCCGCGCCCGCGAACGGCGTGGCGGCGGGGGCGGCGGAAATTTCCCGCGCATGCCGCAGCGGCCCGGCGGCAAAAGCTGGTTCCCGCTGATCATTGCCGGCATCATACTTCTCTGGCTTGGCACAACTTCAGTCCATATGATTGGCCCCAAGGAAGAAGGGCTGGTGACCACCTTTGGCAAATATTCGCGCACCATCAGCCCTGGCATCTCGTTAACGATGCCCTGGCCCGCCCAAAGCGTGGACATTGCCGATGTCACTTCGATCAAGCGCAATTCGATACCAGAAGGCGATGCTGAAAAGCTGATGCTGACCAGCGATCAGAATCTGGTCGACCTGTCCTATCTTGTGCGTTGGAACATCAAGAACCTTAAATTGTTCCGCTTCCGGCTGGACGATCCGCAAGAATCGGTAAAGCAGGTGGCCGAGGCCGCCATGCGCGCCTCGATTGCCGAAGTGCCTCTCGATGAGGCGCTGAGCGGTGCCGGGCGCGGCGCGGTGGAACAAAGCGTCAAGGAACGAATGCAGCTTATCCTTGACAATTATCAGGCCGGCGTTCGCATTCAGGGTGTCGAAATCAAGAAGGCGGACCCGCCTGAAAAGACCATTGCTGCCTTCCAGCAGGTAACCGCTGCACAACAAGATGCAGAGCGCGATCGTTCCAATGCGCGCGCCTGGGCCCAGCAACTGCTGGCCAGGGCGCAGGGTGACGCGGCTGCCTTTGACAAGGTCTTTCAGGAATATCGGCTGGCACCGGGGGTGACCAAGCGGCGCATGTATTACGAAACCATGGAACGCGTGCTCAGCAAGAATCAGAAGGTCATCATGGAAGGCCAGGGCGTTGCGCCGTTCCTGCCGCTCCCTGAAATGCGCAAACGCGCAGAACCTCTCCCCGATCCTGCGACCAAGGGAGGCCGCTGAAATGGACGCACTTCGTGATTACAAAGGCATCGTCTTTGCGGTTGCCGCCCTGGCTGTCGTGTTGCTTTCAAGCGTCGTTCTGGTGCCTGAAACGCAGCAGGCCGTCGTTCTGCGCTTTGGCGATCCGGTCAAGAAGATCAATTCCTTCGATCCGAACAAGGACTTTGGCGATACAGGTGCCGGGCTGGTCCTGCGCATACCCTTCGCCGACCGGTTGGTGCGGATAGACAAGCGATTGCTGACCGTCGACATGGTGCCACAACAGGTGCTGTCCACCGATCAGCTGCGTCTGAATGTTGATGCCTATGCGCGTTTTCGCATTATCGATCCGGTCAAGATGGTGCGCACTGCCGGCACGCCAGACCGGGTTGAAGAACAGCTTGAGCCGATCCTGACTTCAGTGCTGCGCCGGGAACTGGGCAAACGCACGTTCCAGTCTTTGCTAACTGCGGAGCGTGGCGAGGCGATGAAGCGTATACGGGACGGGCTGGATGACCAGGCACGCGAATATGGCGCGCAGGTTATTGATGTGCGCATCAAACGCGCCGATTTGCCCGATGGTGCGCTGGAAAGCGCCTTTTCGCGCATGCAGGCAGCGCGCGAACAGGAAGCGGCAACGATCCGCGCCCAGGGCCAGAAAGCCGCGCAAATCATCCGTGCCGAGGCAGAAGCAGAGGCCGCCCGCACCTATGCTGAAAGCTTTGGCCAGGACGAAAATTTCTACGATTTCTACCGCGCCATGCAGAGTTACGATTTTGCCTTCGGGTCCGAGGACGGCGGCACCACAATCCTGCTATCGCCCGATAATGAGTATCTTGGCCAGTTCAAGGGACCGTAATCGCTGCAAAATGCAGTCTGCCCGGCATCAACGACCCGCATATTCAAACTGGGTTAAGCCGTGAACGACTTGAATCAGGCGAAATGCGCAAAGGTGCCGATCCCGGCACTTCAAAGAAGGAATATGAGGACGTGAAGCCTGTGCGATATGCTTATGGACTAACAACCGCATTGCTGCTTGGCGGTGCCACCCTTTCGCTTGCAACCGGTTTTCCGGCTGGCGCACAGATCGCGCAGAATGAAGCCGGCCAGATCAGCCAGGCCGTTCCGCGCGGCGGTGCCCCGGCCAGCTTTGCCGATTTGACCGAACAGCTGGCCCCGGCCGTGGTCAACATCTCTACCCGCCAGCGCGTCAAGGTTGCGAATGCAAACCCCTTTGCCGGCACCCCTTTCGCCGATCTGTTCGGCGGACGCAGCAATGATGGCCCGCGCACGCGTGAGGCCCAATCGCTTGGTTCTGGCTTCATTATTTCAGCGGATGGCTATGTCGTTACCAACAACCACGTGGTGGCTCCCAACGGCCGCAATGGCGAGATCGAATCGATCACCGTGACGATGCCGGATGGCAATGAATATCCAGCCCGGCTTGTCGGGCGCGATGCAGCCTCCGATCTTGCTGTGTTGAAAGTAGATGAAAAGCGCCAGTTCCCCTTCGTCAAATTTGGCGATTCCACTAACGCCAGAGTGGGTGACTGGGTGATCGCAATCGGCAATCCGTTCGGGCTGGGCGGAACGGTGACATCGGGCATTATTTCCGCAGTCTATCGCAACACCGGCTCTGGCACCGCCTATGACCGCTATATTCAGACCGATGCATCCATCAATCGCGGTAATTCGGGTGGCCCGATGTTCAACATGGCCGGTCAGGTCATTGGCATCAACAATGCGATCTTTTCGCCAACCGGCGGCAGTGTCGGCATTGGCTTCGCCATTCCAGCCGAAATCGCCGCGCCTATTGTTGGCAAGCTGCAGAAGGGCGAGACCATCAAGCGCGGCTATCTGGGCGTGCGGATTCAATCTCTGAATGAAGATCTGGCCGATTCGCTCGGCATCGCCCGTAACAAGGGCGAATTTGTTCAGGCTGTAGAGCCGGGCCAGGCCGCCGCGCGCGCCGGCATCAAGGCAGGCGACGTGGTGCTCAAAGTCGATGGCAAGGAAGTTACGCGTGAACAAACGCTCTCCTTCCTTGTTGCCAATACCGCACCGGGCAGCCGCATCCCGATTGATCTGATCCGCGATGGCAAGCGCATGAAAGTAACCGCCAAGGTTGGCACACGGCCCACCGAAGAGGAACTTCAGCAGCAGACATTCGATCCGGAGCAGGAACAGAACGCCGACAGCTTCAACCAACCTGGTGAACAGGGTGAAGGGCTTGCCGCTGAGGCGCTGGGCATTTCGGTGATACCGCTGACACCCCGGATCGCGCGCCAGCTTGGTGCCAGCGAGGATACAGCCGGTCTGGTCATCAATGCCGTCGACCCGTCCGCCGATGCCGCGCGCAAAGGCCTGCGGCGGGGCGATATCGTGCTTTCGGCCAACTACAAGGCGATCGATTCTGTGGCAGAGCTGGAGACAGCTATCCGCGGGGCCAAACGGTCCAACCGTGACGCTTTGTTGCTACGTGTTCAGCGGCGCGGGCAGCCGGCAACCTACGTGCCCGTCCGCCTGCGCTGATTGCCGCGCCGCGCAATTTCCAAGGCCTGTGCCCGGCGCCTTGCGTCTGACTATTGCGGCGGCGGCGCAGCCGGGCGAAGGCCCGGATCAACGGGCGAACCGCCAAGCGCGCGCTCAAGAAAGTCATCGCTGGCTGCTTGCGGCGGCTCGCTGGCAACGGGCGGACCCTCGTGACCACGGTGAACGTTCACCTGCGGCAGCTCTGGAGGAGCCTCAGACGCCGGCTGTTCCACCGAATCGATCAGATTGCCGTCCTCATCGACGAAGTAATAGTCATCAGGATCGCTGGTCAGTAATTCTTCATCAGGCTCGATTTGCCATTCGGGTAGCTTCAATTCTGTATCGAACTGCTCAACGGGACGGTCCTTTACAGCGACACGCATGAATGCGGCAAAGGCGCGCGCAGGCGCTCTGCCACCCTGCAATCCCCGCACTGCCCGGGCATCGTCACGCCCCATCCAGACAGCGGTGGTTATCCCACTCGAAAAACCGATGAACCAGCCATCCTTGTTGGAACTGGTGGTGCCGGTCTTGCCCGCAACCGGCCGGCCGATCTGCGCTGCACCGCCGGTTCCTGTAACAACGGCAGACTGCAACAAATCGGTGATGCCCGCTGCAACATATTGCGGAACCAGCAATGCGCCCTGCCGGTGCTCGCGGCTATACAGCAGTTCTCCACTGGCGGTTGTGACCTTGAGAATGCCGTATGGTTCGACATTCCTGCCCTTGGAGGAAACACCCGCAAAGGCGCGGGCCATATCGATCACCCGCACTTCGGACGCGCCCAGAACCATTGATGGCACCGTTGTTATCGGCGTGGTGATGCCAAACCGGCGCGCCATGCTGGCAACTGTGCCAAAACCCACCTCATTGCCCAACTGTGCGGCAACGGTGTTCTTCGAATAGGCAAATGCGGTGCGCACATCAATTTCACCGGCATAGCGGCCACCTGAATTGCGCGGGCTCCACCCCTGGATCGTCACGGGTTCGTCAAACACCCGGTCATCGGGCGTGTATCCGGCCTCCAGCGCCGCAAGATAGACAAACAATTTCCATGCCGAGCCAGGCTGGCGCACCGCATTGACCGCGCGGTTGTAATTCGAGGTGACATAATCGGTGCCGCCCACCATGGCGCGCACGGCGCCGTCCTTATCAACGCTTACCAGCGCCCCTTGCGCACCGGCCGGAACATTGGCTTTCACCGCCCCGGTCGCGGCGTTCTGCATGGCAACGTCCAGCGTGGTCCAGACCTCGATCGGCTCATTGGTATCGGGCAACAGAAGATCGAGTTGCGGCAAGGCCCAGTCTGTAAAATAGCGCGCCGAATCCTGACCTTTTTCCTTGGCCAGCTTGACCGTATCAAGATCCACCTGCCCTGCCTGTGCCGCGCTGATCTTGCCATTGGCCTGCATCACCGCCAGCACCACCTGCCCGCGCGAGATGGCCGCCTGCACGTCTGCCGTGGGCGAATAACGTGACGGGGCCTTCACCAGCCCGGCAATGATCGCTGCTTCGGATAGCGACAGTTCGGTCGCGGAATGGCCAAAAAACTTGCGGCTGGCGGCATCAACTCCATATGCACCGCCACCAAAATACACCTTGTTCAGGTAAAGCTCGAGGATCTGATCCTTGGAAAATTGCGTTTCCAGAGCCAGCGCCAGCACCGCCTCGCGCACCTTGCGGCCAAAGGTACGATTGTTATTGAGGAAGATATTGCGGGCAAGTTGCTGGGTAATGGTGGACCCACCCTGCAGCCAGCGTCCCTTCTCGATCCGCACCCAGAGACTGCGCGCCACACCAATGGGATCGACACCAAAGTGCGACGCGTAACGCCGGTCCTCCACCGAGATCATCGCGGTTTTCATGATGACCGGAATTTCGCCCGAATCCATCCATTTGCCGTAGCTTGGACCAAGCGAGACCAGTTCCGACCCATCGCGCGCGCGCACAACGATCATCTGGCCTTGCTGGCTGCTTTTAAGCGCGGCAAAACTTGGCAGTTCGCGCGCGGTCATAAACACCGCAGTGCCTAAGAAAATCACACCGATCAGCGCCAATGCGCCGCCCCAGATCAGGGCCGCACGCAGCGCACGCCGCCACAATGCCTTGCCTTCTGATGCACCGGAACCGCCCTTTCGCGATGGGCGGCGGCGGCGGGATTTTGCTGCCATAGGCTGGAGCCTCTGTTCCTTTGTCGGAATAGAATTCCGGAAAACGCCTACTATGTGGCCGTGCGATTTGTAACCCGCGCTTAACGGCGGCTCCCACTATCTTGTGGAACTGTGAGCTGGCGGCGCAGCTTAGCCCTTTTCAGGATCGAATTCGAGCGATGCACTGTTGATGCAATAGCGCAGGCCGGTTGGCGCAGGCCCATCGGGAAACACATGGCCCAGATGGCCTTCGCATTTCGCGCAGCGAACCTCGGTCCGGATCATGCCTGCGGTGGAATCTGAATGTTCCTTTACCGCTGCGGCTTCGACCGGCTGATAATAGCTGGGCCAGCCCGACCCGGAATTATACTTCGTGTCCGATCCAAACAAGGGAGCACCGCATCCGGCGCATTTGTAGAGACCGGGATCCTTGTTGGTTTCATATTCGCCGGTAAAGGCGCGCTCGGTCCCGGCCTGCCGCAGGATTTGAAACTGCTCAGGCGTCAGCTTTTCGCGCCATTGATCTTCGGTCAGGTTGAGCTTGTCAGTCATGGGAGAATCTCCTTGGGCTGCAAATATGTGCCTTGTGCCGGCTGGCTTCAAGCCAAACATATGCCGGCCGCGCTTCACCAGCCGCGCAGCGCCTGAACCGCCCGCTAAACCGCCCGCTGATCAGCCCGCTGGCTCAACCAGCAGCACAACGCCGTCATGGCCGGTAATGCGCAGCCGCGTGCCCGGCGGCGCATCAGAGCCGCGCGCCAGCCATTCGCTGTCACCCAGCCGCACCTTGCCCGACCCGCCTTCTATCGCCATCGTGACCACAACGCTCTGGCCGACAATCCGGTCTGCACGCTTGTTCAACATCGGATCGGCTTCATGGATCGGATTGTTCCTGAGGTAGCGCCTTCCCAGAAACACGGCGACGATGGCAAGAACTGCAAAAGTGATGACCTGCAAGGGAACGCCGATCGGGGTGAACCATGACAACGCGCCAACGATCAACGCCGCGCCGGCCATCCAGATCAGGAAGACCCCCGGAACCGCCATTTCCGCTGCCGCCAATACAAAGCCGATGGCCAGCCAGGCGTAATGCGGCTCCAGGTTATTCAGCGTTTCCATCAGCGCGAGCCCTGCGTTGGCGGCACCGAAGACCGGGACTGACGCGCAGAGCCACCGCCATTGCCATCATCGCTGCCCAGCGCTTCGCGCGCCAGTTCGCCAATACCGCCCAATGTGCCGATAAGCTGCGTGGCTTCAACCGGGAACAGGATGGTCTTGGAATTGGGCGATGTTGCGAAAGCCTGCACCGCCTCGGTGTATTTCTGCGCAACGAAGTAATTGATTGCCGCAGAACCGCTATCAGCAATGGCATCGGACACCATCTGGGTCGCCTTGGCTTCGGCTTCGGCCTCGCGCTCACGCGCTTCGGCATCGCGGAAAGCCGCCTCGCGCCGCCCCTCTGCTTCAAGAATTGCGGACTGCTTCTCGCCTTCAGCGCGCAAGATGTTCGATGCACGATCACCCTCGGCTTCAAGAATTTCGGCACGTTTCAGCCGTTCTGCCTTCATCTGCCGAGCCATCGCCTCGGAAATATCAACCGGCGGCCGAATATCCTTGATCTCGACGCGGGTGATTTTCACGCCCCAGGGCGAGGTCGCGTGATCAACAACCACCAGCAGCTTGGCATTGATCTCATCGCGCTTGGACAGGGTTTCATCCAGATCCATAGAGCCCATGACCGTGCGCAAGTTGGTGGTGGTAAGCGCCATGATCGAGGCATAGAGATTATGCACCTCATAGGCCGCCTTGCCCGCATCGAGCACCTGGAAAAACACCACGGCATCAACGCCAACCATCGCGTTGTCCTTGGTGATGATTTCCTGCCCCGGAATATCAAGCACCTGCTCCATCATGTTGACCTTCTGGCCAACACGATCAACGAAGGGGATGATAAGGTGAAGCCCCGGCTGCGCACCGAGCGTATACTTACCCAGCCGCTCAATCGTATAGACAAAGCCTTGCCGGACAACGCGCACACCCATCATCAGGAACACGACGACCACGACAATCAGCGCAATCAGAAATCCACCCATTAGACTGCCTCCTCCTATTTCAACCCCACTCTAGCCATGCTGATCGGGTTAACAAGTGAAAGCCGCGTCAGGGTGCCTGGCTATCCGCTCCGTTTCAAAGACTTTCGTAAAGCGCCAGCATGCGTTGCCATGCGCGTTCAGCTTCGGCAGGATCGTAAGCGGGCAAATCCGCCACGCACCAGCCATGATCTGCATCATAGACATCGATCTGCGCGGCGCGCTGCGCCTGATCGGCGGCTTTGCGCAGCACAGCCTT
>JGI24723J26617_10003519_pt1 | contig 11308 bp, 11 predicted proteins | sample Cruoilmetagenom6_FD_26617 | JGI IMG/M metagenome (IMG submission 26617) | reverse complement strand
ATCCCGGGTTTTGAAGCCCCCGTTCTGCGGGCCTATTCCGCACGTAACCGCTCCGGCTGTGTGCGCATTCCTTGGGCTGAATCGCCAAAGGCCAAGCGTGTTGAAGCGCGGTTCCCGGATCCGGCAGCCAACCCATACCTGTGCTTTGCAGCGCTGCTGATGGCTGGCCTTGACGGGATCAAAAACAAGATCGACCCCGGCGAAGCTTCGGATAAAGACCTTTACGACCTGCCACCAGAAGAGCTGGCTGGCATCCCGACCGTTTGCGCTTCGCTGCGCGAAGCTCTGGAATCCCTCGAAGCCGATAACGACTTCCTGACCGCTGGCGATGTGTTCACCAAGGACCAGATTGAAGGCTATATGGAGCTGAAATGGGAAGAGGTTTACCAGATGGAGCACACACCTCACCCGGTTGAATACGGCATGTATTACAGCTGCTAATGTTGGCGGGGCGCTCCCGCTGTTTCTATCAACTAAGAGAGCCTCCATTTTGGGGGCTCTTTTTCTATCAGGCACACAATTTACCGCAGAAAGTGGTTGCATACTTTCGCCCGATATATCTACTTCTTACAACCGACACATTTAAGCAAAACGACCGGCTGGCAATAATATGGCGCATATAAAAATCAGCATTTTTGAGCTGGTCATTATTGGCCTCGTCTTTGCGGGTTCTCGTACCCTAATTGGGCTTTATGGCATTGCTCCAAATCCAACATACATCCTAAACCACTGGCAACACGCAGATCTGTTTTTTCTGGACTTCTGGCCGTTTGAAACGCTCTGGAACCTCCACTCACAACCCCCGCTCTGGAACGCCTTCATAGCGCTTGTGGTAGGCTTTGCCGGGAATGACGCCGAAAGCGTAAGCCGCATATTCAAGTGGATTTTTACGGGTTTCAGCTTTGTGAATTTACTGCTCTTTAGGAATATTTTTCAACGAATCGGATTGTTTGACGGGTGGGCAACCCTAGCCGCGATCGTGATAGTCATGACGCCGTCGGTCATTTACTACGAGAACTTCGCCTTTTATCCACAATTCACCTTTACCCTGATTACAGTATTGCTGTGGCTCCTCGTTAGAATCTCGACCAATGCCAGCCTATTGCCGATCATCGGCGCTCTATTGGTTTTAACTTGCCTCGCTTGGACCTGGGCCATTTTCCATCCGCTAATTATCTTGTTCATTTCGTTGACCATCCTTTGGAAAGCAGGAAGATTGTTATGGCCAGCAGGTCTTTTGCTCGTTCTACTATTTGGACTCATTTCAAGCCTCCCCGCTGCCAAAAATCAGATCAACTACGGCATCCCGTCGGCATCAACCTGGCTTGGGTTCAACATGGCACAAGTTGCACCNGACTTTTCTGAAGCAGAAAAAACCCACTGNGCCCTTGGTCCCACGATNAAAAGCATCTCGGAACANGGCGGACTGTTCAACCCGAGTGTTTTTCCGACACTTTCTACTACCAAAAAGTCGTCGGGCTATTTCAATATGAACAACGAGGCTTTGGTCGCACGGTCNGCTGAGTGCCTGAGNCTTGCGCGGGCGCACATTCGGGAGAACTTTGGTCAGTATGTTCGCGAAGGCCTCGACAGAATATGGAAAAATCACCAAACCCGCCCGTATGACTATTTTCTCCCCCCATTGGGTTGGGAAAATGTTTCGGCTTTCATAAAGCGNAATACAACGATGATCGGGGGGATGTCCCTCTCNTTTTACNTGGCGATGTGGGTTTTTTGCGTTTACCAGATGGCGTGTGGCCCAGATCGGAAACTGTATTTCATACTGTTTGTGATCCTCGGGTATTTTACTTTTGCATCTCATTTCGGCAACGGCGGTGAGCAGCAGCGCATGCGCTACACTATCGAGCCGATATATATGTTTTTTGCTGTTGGATTTCTGCATCGGCTTGCTGTGTTTGCGCTTCGCAACAAGCAAAGAAGCCGAACATACTCACAATAACCACGATGAAGTAGAGAATTGGGGCGCCCGATTGAGCGCCCCTTTTTACTTTAGTAGTCCTTCGTAACCCGCAGATAAGGCTTAATAACCTTCAAATCAGGGTATTTGGCCTGCGCGTCTTCGGTGCTGACAGAGGTAGGCACAATCGCCGCATCTCCCGGGCGCCAGTTGGCGGGCAGCGCGATAGTTTTCTCATCAGCGATTTGCAAGGCGTCAATCACACGCAAAATCTCGTCGAAGTTGCGGCCTACATTCATCGGGTAGGTCAGGCTCAGGCGCACTTTTTTCGCGGGATCAATAATGAACACCGAACGCACGGCAGCGGTATCTGACGCCTCTGGATGGATCATTTCGTAGAGCTTGGCAACGCGAAGGTCCGGGTCTGCCACGATCGGGAATTGCAGATCGGTTTCTTGAGTTTCGTTGACATCGGCAATCCATGTGTTGTGCTCTTCAACCGTGTCGGTTGAAAGGCCCAAAGGTTTCACATTCCGAGCGGCAAAATCACCGGCCATTTTGGCGGTCATGCCCATTTCCGTAGTACAGATCGGGGTAAAATCTGCCGGATGGCTAAAGAAGAACACCCAAGAATCCCCCGCCCATTCGTGAAGCGAAATCTCGCCTTTTGTTGTGTCTACGGTGAAGTCGGGGGCCGTTTGGCCAAGATAGATAGTCATCGCAATTCCTTTCAATAATGCCGCAATTTTTTCTGCTTGGTAGATACATAAGAAGTTATTTTGTGAATTAAACAGTCTGCGTCATTGTGTTTGGTGCACCGGTACAAATCGCGCCAGAATTGCATTATGGTCAGAGCCAAGTTGCGGACCCGTCTCGGCCGAAGCTAGCCAGCCGTTTGAGACCATTACCTGATCAATGGGGAGTTGCACAAAGCCGGCAAGCAGGGATTTTGAAAATCTAAGACCGGCAATAACGCGCGTATTGGTGGCTTCTCCGATCTTCTCTATCGGCGTTGCCCAAGGCACCATATTGAAATCGCCGCCCACAACCACCGGCCCCTGCAAGCCATTCAACGCGGGAATAAGCGCCTCTAGTTGTGTAGCTTGCCTGTAGGGCCANGGCCAATGCAGGTGCAAAGATACNACGGTAATATCACCAAGNGGTGTTTCCAGTTGCGCCGAAACCATACCCTGCCCTTCCAAGCAGCCCTCACCTTGCCGTCCCTGTCATCCGGAATTTGCTCAGAATAGCCACGCCACCNACAGCGGCAAAAGGGCAGACGACCTGATAAGGGTATAGCCCGCGCAACTGGGCGAGTTGCGGAATGGAACGTGTGGTTATTTCTTGCAGAGTTATTATATCCGGCGCGTTGGTTTTGACGTAATCCACTAATTGGCGGGCATCGTTTTTGAACTGCATATTGCTTTGCAGCAGAGATAGGCCTTCGACGGGAGCGGGAGACAAAAGGTTAGGTCTCAAACTGATAATGCCTGAAACCAGAATAGCCGCACTCACAGCCGCCATAAACCTGCGCTTGGACAGCACAAAGACAGCCAGCGAGATCGCCACAGCCAATAAAGCGTAGAGCCTGAAAACCGCTATGGAATCTGCTGCCGGATGATAGGTGCCAGCAAATCCGCCAAGCAATCCGAGCGCGCCCCCAAAGAAGGCGACCCATAAACAAACGCGCAAAAATCGTTTCATTCTATTTGGGTTTCCAAAAACATAGCTTGCTCCACTTGGGACAATGCCCCCCAAGGCACAATATAGGAATGGATCCCAAACACGATCGCGCCGCTTTCCGATAACTTGCGCAAAGTTTGCCGCTCCACTCGCATATATCCGCCCTGCTTCGACGGCTTGGGCTTGTCCTCCCCTACACGGCGGGGCTGGTAAAGCTCGGGGCTGCTATAGCGCAAGGAATTGGCGCGCCAAAGGGGTTGTTCAGGCCGGATCGCCTCAAACATGCGCTGCACTCGCTTGCCCATGTCAGGCGTATAACTGTCGACATAGTCATGAATTCCCATAAGCCCTGTGCCAAATTTCTCCTCCAGTGTCCAACTGGCGGGAAAGCAAAGCACCGCGGCATTGAGCGTCGGCTCAGCCGTCATATCCAATAACAGCAAATCCTCCTGCACGAGCCGGGCGGCCGTGATGATCGGCAGGTCGTCAGCGAGCGGGACATCAACGCCATCTGGGCGCAACACCTTATCATTTTGGATATCATAGTCGGAATCCAGTTCCGAAAGAACCAGCGTTAACAACTCTTCCTGTGCTGCAAGGCTATCTTCGCTTGCCTTAAAGACCTCGGATCGTCTGGAATGGATCAAGCTGTCACGATACGCCATTTGCTCAGCGAAAACCTCGTCTCGCAGCAGCCATTCGCCAGGGTTAACCGGTTGTATTCCGGGCAACCTGCGGGTTTTGGATTCCATCCAGGGTTTGTATGGCAGGTGCCGTTGGCAGATCACATTCTTCTCCTCACAAATCCGTTCTCTTTTGTTTCAGCACCTTGTGCAATTGCTACTTTCACATAAATTGTGATGAAACCATGGAGAATTATTGATGCCAAGCGAGAAACTTACCTTTACTGGACATTCCGGCGCTACGCTGGCCGCACTTTTTGACAAACCCAACGGTCCGATACTCGCTACAGCGATATTTGCGCATTGCTTTACCTGTTCAAAAGATATCCTCGCCGCCAAACGAATATCGCAACGCCTCGCTTCGGCAGGCATTGCTGTACTTCGGTTTGACTTTACAGGACTTGGCCACTCGGAAGGCGAATTTGCCAATACCGACTTCACCTCAAACGTCGAGGACCTCGTGCTTGCAGCCAAGCATATGGAAGAAAATGGCTATTCGGTCAGCCTGTTGGTCGGCCATTCGCTTGGCGGAGCTGCCGTGCTGAAAGCCGCCCCCCAGATCAAAAGCGTTAAAGCCGTTGTGACCATTGCCGCACCTTCGGACCCGGCCCACGTGGCCGCAAACTTCGGGTGCCATATTGATGAGATANGGGCCAATGGTTCCGCCGAAGTTAGCCTCGCAGGGCGNGGTTTNACGATTACCAGTTCGTTCCTCGATGATATTGACGCGNCTGAGCTCTTGCCGGCGGTGAAAACCATGAAAAAGGCTTTGCTCGTGTTGCACGCTCCGCTTGACCAAACGGTCTCTATTGATAATGCGGCAGATATTTTCACGGCGGCCAAACATCCGAAAAGCTTTATAACACTCGACAACGCAGACCATCTGTTGACCCGGCCGGAAGATGCGCAATATGCAGCGGATGTGATTGCGACATGGGCGGCCCGCTATCTTGACCTGCCCAAGCCCGCATCACCCGTGGGCGCCCCAGAGGGGATTGTGCGCGTCAACGAGGCAGACCCGCTGGGCTTCCGGCAAGATATATCCGCGGGCCCGAAACACCATGTAACGGCTGATGAGCCGCTCTCTTATGGTGGCACAGATGACGGGTTTTCGCCCTATCAACTGGTTTCATCCGGCCTAGGGGCTTGCACGAGCATGACCATCCGCATGTATGCCCGCCGCAAGAAATGGCCGTTAAAGCACGTAAGTGTCGACATCACGCACGACAAAATCCATGCCGCTGATTGTGACCATTGTCACGCCACCGAAGGTAAAATCGACCAGTTTCGCAGGGTTATCACACTTGAGGGNGATCTGGATGCCGATCAGCGTAAAAGCCTGATGTCAATCGCAGACCGCTGNCCNGTNCACNGGACCCTNGAAAGCGAGATCGAGATCGTGACAAGTGAAGCCGAACCTCACGGAAATGTTTAATTAATCAACTTGACGCGCAGAGTGTGGCAGGGGATTCTGCCATGCAAAGAAGGACACCACAATGAACAACCAAACGCCAGTGCTGGAAAAGTTTTCCCACCCGGATTTGACGGCAAAAGGTGAGCAACGCGCGTCNGTNANGNTGACCAATGCCAAAACGCTCTGGTTCAACACCGGCACGCTCTGCAANATTACCTGCGTAAATTGCTATATCGAAAGCTCGCCCGANAATGACCGNNTGGTCTATCTCACGGCANCCGATATGGTGCCTTATCTCGACGAAATTNGTACGCTTGGGTGGCCTGTGTCCGANATCGGATTTACGGGCGGCGAGCCTTTTATGAACCCCGACATTCTTGAAATGATCGAGCTTTCACTGGAGCGCGGCTTTGAAGTGTTGGTTCTGACCAATGCCATGCGCCCAATGATGCGCCCACGGGTTCAGCAAGGCTTGTTGCGGATTCAAGAAATCTATGGAGACAGGTTGACCCTGCGGATATCGCTAGACCACTTCAACATCGGGCTGCACGATGAGGAACGCGGTGCAGGTTCTTACGATATAACAATAAAAGGCATGAAATGGTTGCGTGACAACGGNTTTAAAATGGCAGTGGCTGGACGCACCGTATGGCAAGACAGCGATGCCGAAAGCCGGGCTGGNTATGCNGCGCTTTACTTGGAGCACAACTTTAGTATTGATGCTTACAACCCTGCTATTACAGTTCTTTTTCCTGAAATGGATGAGCGCGTCGAGGTGCCGGAAATCACGACCGACTGCTGGCGCATTCTCAATAAAAACCCTAACGACATTATGTGCGCCAGCTCGCGTATGGTGGTGAAAAGAAAAGGCGCTTCAAGCCCGTCAGTTCTGGCCTGCACGTTGCTTGCCTATTCGGAAGAGTTCGAAATGGGGAAGACCCTGAAAGAAGCTGAGGCCGATGTTAAACTAAATCACCGCCACTGCGCCAAATTCTGTGTGCTCGGCGGCGCGAGTTGCAGCGCCTAGCAAAGGGTCAAGCTTCTAGAGCATCTTCCAGCACGGCTTTGACAACGGCCATATCGACCTGTTTTTCAACGTAAGCCTGCCCGATCCCGCGCGCCAAAATAAAGGCAATCTTTCCGTCCGAAACCTTTTTATCCTGCCCCATCAGCTGGATTAGCCCGTCCGCATCCGGCAAGTCGCCCGAAATATCGCTGATGTCTTTTTTCATTCCCATCGCCGCCAAATGCGCGCGCACGCGGCTTGGGTCCTCCTGCGGGCAAAGGCCAAGGCGCATAGACAGTTCAAACGCTAGCGCACAGCCGATGGCGACCCCCTCGCCGTGCAGCAGACGGTCACTATATCCCGTTGCTGCTTCCAGCGCGTGCCCGAATGTATGGCCCAGATTCAACAGCGCCCGGTCGCCTTTTTCCTTTTCATCTCGGGCCACAATGTCGGCTTTCATTTCGCAAGACCGGTGAATCGCCCGAATCCGCGCCGCTTCATTGCCTTCGGTCAATCTGGGCCCATTGGCCTCAAGCCATTCAAAAAAATCAGCATCGCCAAGCAAGCCATATTTAACCACCTCGCCGTATCCCGAAATAAACTCACGATTTGGTAAAGTGGTGAGCACATCGGTATCGGCCAAAACCAGTTTAGGCTGGTGAAACGCGCCGATCAGGTTTTTACCCTGCACCGAATTGATACCGGTTTTCCCGCCGACCGAGCTATCAACCTGAGCCAAAAGCGAGGTGGGAATCTGGATGAAATCAACACCGCGGCGCAATATGGCAGCGGCAAAGCCAGCCAAATCTCCGATCACACCGCCACCAAAGGCAACAACAATATCCGAGCGTTCAACCCGCTGCTCTATCAACCATTCAACGGCCCGCTCCAACCCCGGCCAGCCTTTGGTCTTTTCACCAGCGGGCAACGCCAGCGCTTCCATCATAACACCAGAAGCCCCAAAGCCCTTACGCAAGGTTTCCAGCAACGCGGCAACATTTTCATCGGTCAACACAAACACGCGTTTTTGTTTTAGAAAAGGCAGCGCCAAAGCCCCCGCCTGGTTCAAAAGCCCCGGACCTATCAAAATTTCATAGCTGCGCTCACCAAGAGCCACGTCTAGGTTTTGGGTCATTTTTCCTCGCTTTTGCGGCTGGCCAATTCGTCCAACCCGCTTAAAATACCGTCAACCACAACTTCGTGGATACTGTCAGCCCGGCTCATAACGGTTATGTCAGCCATGCCGTAAACCGGATAGCGCTCGGCCATTAGGTTGGCCAGAACCTTTTTCGGGTCAGCTGTGTCCAGCAGCGGACGCCCCGGTTTGCCTTTGACACGCCCCCAAAGCGTGTCCAGATCGGCACGGAGCCAGATCGAGGTCGCGGTGCGCTCGATCTCGGCCCGAACCAACGGTGACATAAACGCACCGCCACCGGTGGCCATCACGCGCGGCTTATCCGCCAGCAAGCGCGAAATCACCTTCACTTCTCCATCCCTGAACCCTTGTTCGCCAAATTTCTCGAATATCTCTGGAATACTCATCCCGGCCGCAAGCGAGATTTCGTCATCGGTATCAACAAAATCGACGCCGAGCCGTTGGGCCAGCCGCCGCCCGACACTGGATTTACCGCACCCCATAAGGCCAACCAGAACCAGCGTTTTATCCAGTTTGCGCGAACCGCTGCCCATAGGGAAAACTTTCAAAACTTCGGCGATTGCTGCAAAGCAGAAACCACGCTAATATGGCCGAAAGGCCGGAAATGGCGGCACGCCGCCTCATGATATCGGTTTAGCATTGTGGCAGTTGAAGGCAAACCCCGAAAAAAGGGGGTGGAAAGGGCAGAGATGATCCGCCGTTTGATAAAATACCTATTAATACTCGCTCTACTTGGAGCCGCTGGCGTTGCAGGCTACGCCCTGTTATTCGACCTGCCAGCCGAGCAAGAAGAAGTCGTCATCCCTGTTACCCCGCTGGGGCAGTAACCTTGATAAGAGAACTAGCCATTGCGAGCCTTTTCGCCGGGGCGGCGCACGCCCAGGCACCGCGATCGGCAATTGACTGGCTATCAGAAAGTATCCTGCAACCACCCAATTTCGTGATTACACCACCGGCTCCNNATAGCCCTCGCNTNAATGAAACCATTTCAGCGGTGCCGCTNGATATGGTGAGCCGCGACGCTGTCGGGCTTCTTCAGCCCGAGTTAACGGGATTTCCGATCGCGCTTTGGCACGGGTTGTCGTCAGAAACAATCATCGAGCTCCTTCACGATATCGGCTCAAGCGAACTCCCCGAAATCGCCGCACTCTATAAGCAGGCTTTGCTGGCGCAGAGTGATCCGCCAGATAGTATCGGGGTTGAAGGCTCTCTTCTTATGGCGCGCATAGATCTATTGTTCAGCATGGGCGCTCTAGAGGAGGCGGAAGTGCTCATTTTGTTGGCGGGCGTAAACGAACCAGAAATATTCAGGCGATGGTTTGAAATCACCTTGATAGGCCAGCGAACCCGTGCGCCCTGCACCTTGCTCAAAGAGCAGCCTACGCTTTCAAATGATGTCGCAACACGCGCGATATGCCTTGCACGCGCAGGGGACTGGAATGCAGCGGCCATCACCGTTTCGCTGGCTGAAAGTCTCGGCGATTTATCGCGGGACGATGCTGATCTTCTTGTGCGCTTTCTCGACCCTGAAATGTTTGAAGACTTGCCGGATACCGGGAGTTCGGAACCACTTGATCCGATCACGTTTTCCCTTCGCGAATCATTGGCACTCCCACGCCCAGATGATCCGCTCCCGCTTCCCTACCTCAATGCCGATATGAACCTGCGCACTCCGGCACGGCAGCGGATCGTTGCGGCCGAACGCCTTGTTCGGGCGTCAGCCATTTCTCCGACTCTGCTTTTTGCAGCTTACCGCGGCGCAAGAGCCGCTTCATCGGGCGGGGCATGGGGGCGCGCCGAGGCGGTGCAGGAACTCGATAGCGCTTTGGTATCCGGGGATGATCTGAAGTTAGCAGAAGCCTTTACTCTTGCCATGTCTGCGTTTTCAGAAGCCGGATTAACCCACGCTTTTGCACAAGAATATGCCGACTCGCTTGCACATTACCCGCCGGGCCCGGACACGGGGCAGATTGCACCGCAAATCCGAAAACTGTTACTGCTCGCCAATAGGCCGATATCGGTATGGGCAGGCTTGGGGCCAGAAGACCCTGAAAACATTAAATTTGCCACGCAGCTTGCAAGCAGAAATGTAATTGCCGGGGAAAGTCCGTTCAGTTCGCCGATGCAAGATTCAATTCATGCAGCCTTTGCCAATTTAACGCCACCACGCGCGGATATCGAAGAGCTGTTGGAGAAAATTGACTCGGGCCAATTTGGCGAGGTATTGCTAAGGTCGATTAGCCTGCTGGCCAATGGTCGCGCGGCCGATCCGAGAGACCTTCACGAGGGTCTNTATTTGCTCCNCAAGCTCGGGCTTGACGAAAANGCCCGCCGNGCNGCTATNCANCTTCTTTTGTTAGAACCAGTTCCGCTATGAACNAGCANAACTGGATACCGGTTTTTCTTGAGGCCTTGCAAGCCGAGCGNGATGCCTCGCAAAACACACTGCTCGGGTATAACCGAGACCTCCGTGAGTTTTCAGCACTTTATGACCTCAAAACCGCGGGAATGTCTGAAATTAATGANTATTTGATCGGACTGGAAGCCCAAGGTTTGGCACCGGCAACCCGTGCCCGGCGGCTATCGTCTATCNGGCAACTTTACGCATTTGCTTTTCAGGAAGGTTGGCGGNAAGACAATCCGGCAGCAAGGATCAAAGGCCCGAAGCGGCCAAAATCTCTNCCCAAAACGCTGAGTGAGCGTCAGGTACAGGATTTGATGGAAGCCGCAACCACAACCGGCAAAACAAAAGCGATTAGGGCGAGGAACACGTGCCTGTTTGAGGTGCTCTACGCAACCGGCCTGAGGGTATCCGAACTGGTTTCNCTTCCGCTCGCGGCCGTATCGGGAGACCCTCGGATGATCTTGGTGCGCGGAAAAGGGGGGGTAGAACGCATGGTCCCGCTAAGCCCCGCCGCAAAAGAATCCTTGGCTGCATGGCTACCCCATCGGGCGAAAATACTAAAAGAAACAACCACATCGTCCCGCTTCCTTTTCCCTCAAAAAGGCGGGGATACCCACTTTTCACGCGTGCAGTTTTTTACGCTCGTGAAAAATGTAGCCAGTCGCGCCGGATTGGACCCTTCCGAAGTTTCCCCGCATACCTTGCGCCATGCCTTTGCCACACATCTGCTTGCCAACGGCGCTGACCTGCGCGCCATTCAAATGCTGCTCGGACATGCAGACATTGCCACAACCGAAATATACACGCACGTGCTCGATGAGCGGCTAAAGGCGCTGGTCCTTGAAAAACATCCGCTGGCCGATGGGCCGTAGCTGGGATGGTGGACCGGTAGCCGCTCAAGCATTGCCGATTCCCGCAACGCCCTTCTTTGTGCAGCATGGGCACAGCTAGCGCTTAAAAGATGAAATCTTCATGTGCGCCCGCTTGCGATTCTTCGGCTCAATCCCCATAATAGAGTAAATTTAACAAGGATTTAAGGGCATG
>JGI24723J26617_10003512_pt1 | contig 11329 bp, 10 predicted proteins | sample Cruoilmetagenom6_FD_26617 | JGI IMG/M metagenome (IMG submission 26617) | reverse complement strand
GGTATAGGCATTTAAAGACGCTTCGCTTTGTTCATGCATTTGAGGCAGTAAGCGGGACTTATAGAGATGCTGGCGCTCGTTCAGACGTAGTAGATTTGTGTCGGCAGCCTCAAAACCGGCGTAGAGTTCGCGTAATAATAACTGTTTGCGGGTTTTGATGGACGCCACATTTGCGGCGGCAACTTTGATTTTTTGATCCTGCTTTTTACCGGTAAAGAGGGGTAGATCAAAGCCCAATCCCACGGAGAAAAAATCAGTCCGTTCCATGCCATTTGGGGCGTCATCGCGATAAGCATAAGCAGCATTAATCTCAAATTGTGGTTTGTAGTGTTGCTCTGCCAGGCTTATATCGGTTTGGCTGGCGTTGATATGTTTATCCAGCGCTAACACTGCAGGGTGTGTTAGTAATACCGTTGATGTGTCTATTGTGCTTATGCCGGGAGGGTCTAGCTTGGGTAGCCGTCTGTCGAGATAATGGGTGAAAACCTTAGCTTTGGCTTTTTTGTGGGAGTGCAGGGCAAAGGATTCCTCGTCATTGATCCATTGGGATAACTTGGCGAATCCCGCTTCCTGTTGCTGCCTCAGTTGTGCGGCCCGGTCGTCGAGNCGGGTTAACTCTAGTTGGGCGCGTACCACATCTTGCTGCCGGGTTTTTCCAACAGTACTGGTATATTTGGATTGAGCGATGTCGATCAACTGCTCAAATAAGGGGCGATTTTCTACGATGAGGGCCAACGATTCCTGCGCTTTATAGGTGTCCAGCCACGATTGATGAACCTGCAGACTAAGCTGCGCGCGGCGATTATGGCGCTGGTGTGGCAGTGCCTGGCTCAATTGGGTGAGTTTCTTTTTCTTTAAACTCTGGCTGTTGCCCCGGGGGAGCATCTGGCTTGCACCCAGCTTTAGTTGGCTCATGTTCTCTTGCTTGAACTCAAGGCTATCCGTTGCCAAATTGGCCAGGCCAAGGCTGATTTTTGGATCGGGCAGGGTGGCGCTAGCGATTGCTTTGGCCTCCAGCCCTTTTTGTTGCTGGAGGTTCCCCGCAAGCCATGGGTCATTATGCAATGCCGTGTCAATCGCATCGCTCAGCAATAAAGGTGCTTTAATGTCGCTTTCATTTAAGTTGGGTGAAGATTGATCCGACAAAGCCGGCGTAATGAGCAGGCAACTAATAAGCAAAGCGTGGCAGAAGGCTTTGTTCGCTGTGCCACAGAATGCGGGCGGAGCAAGTACGTGGAAGTCGATGAGCATGTTTCTCTCACTTTTATCGAGGGCTTTCATTTGGAGTTTGTGGGCTGGCTGCGGGAGCTTATTCTCCTCTNGCCGGGNAACTATGCGCCGGGTAGTTATGCTTGTAAGAGAGAGACGATGGGGGGACGATAAAGGGCGGAAGGGGCGCGTTTGATGAGGTTTTTATATGAGAGAGACTGGAGCTTGTCGGCGGGAGGGGTTTCCTGCGTTTCGAATAGGTAAGTTAGGTTAAGCGCACTGCAATGGTGTGTCGGGCAAGTGCTGTCGTCATCACCACAACAGGGCGCGACTTCAGATGATTCTTGTTCGCTGCCTAAGGAGGCGTTGCTAAAGGCGTTATTATTTTCTGTATACTCATCTGTTCGCATGTGAGCTTGATGATGTTCGCCATGGAGGTTGGCAGAGAGCGATGCCGGTGCCGTTTCCGCTTCCATCGGGCACGACCAAGCAGTGCCAATAAACTGTCCTAGCAGCATTAGCAGCAAAAAATGAATAGTGACTCGATGGCGAATTAAGCGATCCATAGGAAATGATGTGTTGGCTTATTCCTGAGTTGTATGATTGAAAAGTCCTTTAGTCTAGTCGGCATTTTGGGGTGCTCCATCTTAAATTGCAAGCTTGCTGCGCCAAGGTGCAAACCAAGCGATAGGTTATAGCTTGGTTATTTAATAGAACAATATGACAAAGGCATGAAACTAAACAGTGATCACTTTACTTATGACTTCAGCATTGCCAGCAGGTTCCATAAAACGCCCTTCCATTAAAAATAAGTAAAAGCTGGGATTCTTATGCGTAGAAAATATTAAAACACCGTTGCAAGAATGTTTTTCAGGCTACGGTAAAATACTGTTACAAAAAAAGAAACAAAGACACGATAAAGATACCTTTACTTGCTAGAAAATAAAACTCACTGAGCTATAAATATTGAACTGTATAAGTAAGTGAGTTGGAGAAAGTGTTATGGCGAGTTATGGTGGTTCAATTAGCTCTGAAGAAACAAAAAATAATTTTTTTTCTTATGAGGGTGAAGAAGGAAATAGCGTCTCAGTAAAAGATGATATCCGCAGAAAACTGAGCGACGACGTAGAAGAGTTTTTGAAAACAGGAGGGCGGATTAAGCATGTGGATATGGGGATTACCAGTGATCCTCCTAAAAAGCCGGAGTCAAATTATGGGCGCCGTCCCATCTGATATTCTAAATATGTATTTAGATAGTCAATTATTTAGCACTGTTTTTAGGTGCTTAATCGCAGGTAAAAACACTTATTTATAGTGTAAGCAAATTTTATGAATTACTTGTTGTAGCTGAGGGAATGTTTGAGCCTCCCATTTTGGCCCGGAATTTCCGGGCCACTTTTTTTTCTGGGCATTAAACCAGATGGTATGTATTCCCATAGATTGAGCCGAAAGAATATCGTGCTCGGGGTGGTCGCCAATATGAATACACTCTCCTGGTTTTAAATCTGCTTCAGTTAAAAGTGCTTTAAACATGCGGGTGTCCGGTTTTGCTGCACCGACCAGCTCTGCAGAATAAAAGTAGTCAATGTATGGTTCTAAACCGGTTTCATTGATATCTGCATTACCATTCGTGAGAGCGGCAATTTGGAAATCCGTTTTTAATTCGCCGATAACTTTTAGAGCATCATTAAAATAACAAACTTGATTCCGTGCTTCAAAAAAGGCATTAAATGCAGACTCAGCATGAAATAAAGCCTGCTCTCTTGTATGGATGTTTTCCGCAAATAACCGGCGGAGAATTTCTTTTCTGGTAAAGGTGAGGTTGTGAACCTGCTCAGGGTGGTCGTTAACGATTTCTTTTCTTAATTCCAGGTAGCGGCCGTTGAGTGCTCTCTCTGCAATAAGGGGATGGTGTCGGGTGAGCCAGTTTTGCATGGCTTGCTGTGCTGCGTGGACAGCTTTTTGTCCGTCCCAAAGGGTATCGTCGAGATCAAAGCTGATAAGTTTGATGGGGTTCTCAGAAGATTTTTTTTTCATTTTTCGCAGCTCTCGAGGCTTTGGTATTGAAAACCCCCTTCTTCTTATAAGCTGGAAAGTGTTAATGCATTAGCCAGGGAACCGCCCACCATGTTACCGATATATTCGGCGAACAGGGTGCCAAGTTTAGGGTGGAAACGGTTTTCATTTTCACTGCCCAGGGCGATAAAACCGTGCAGGTTTTTTTGCTTTATGGGGATGATAATGGCGGAGCGAATGTTTTTATGGTCTTCAGGGAATAAAAATTGATATTCATTTTCTCTTAAGTGGCCACAAAAAACCTGCTCGATGTTCATAAGCCCAGGCGCAAGTTCATGAACTGTTTCTGAATCAATGGTTCGCAGGTAGTCAGCTTTGAGGCTTTCGGGTTGGTCGAATAATACCAGGCTGTAGCTTTCTGCGTTAAAGTCTTCGACAAGCACCTGCTTTAGTTTATTCACCTGTTCGGAGAAATTGACACTTTCGTTGAGAAGCAGTGATAGCTTGCGGGTTTTTTCAAAAAGCTGGTCGTTGTTGCGGGCATTTTCTAATAGCTCTGCAACGCGACGACGAAGCTGTTCGTTGTGTTCCCGGAGCTGGGCGACCTGGCGTTCTATTAAGGAGCTGGTGCCGGGTATTTTATGGGGCACGTCAAGAGCGGCCAAGGCAGCTGGGTGCTTTTCAAAAAAATCTCTGTGTTCCAGCAGGTATGCGGTGACCTCTTTCGGGCTGAGGGCTTTTTCCGGGTCGAGGGTTTTCTTACTACTCATAGTGTGATGCTTCCTTCAAATACAAATGCAGCAGGGCCCGTCATCAATACGTTGTGGTACTGGCCGTTGTTACTTTTTCGATAATCAATGCACAGTTGGCCGCCGGGCAGTTCAACTGTTACCGGGCTTTGTAGTAAGCCTTTTTCTACACCGATAACCACCGCTGCGCAGGCGCCTGTTCCACAGGCCAGTGTTTCGCCACAGCCGCGCTCAAAGACTCGTAGTTTAATGTGGTTACGATTGACGACTTCCATAAAGCCAATATTAGCTTGATTTGGGAAATCTGGGTGATGGCTTAAGCCGGCGCCCAGGGTTTCCACATCGGTATCGGCTATATCTTTGACACATAACACGCCGTGAGGATTACCCATGGAGACAGTGCCGAGGCTGTAAGTATGGGGTTCGTCATTTATGTCCAGCGACAGGGGGTAGCTGAGCTGCTGGTGGTTTGCCCTAAAGGGGATTTTTACCGGTGTAAACGTGGGTTTGCCCATGTCCACCTTCACCTGTCTATCCCTCTCCAGGTGTAACTCAATATTGGCGTTCATGGTTTCAACGCGAATATCCCGTTTGTGGGTCAGGTTTTTCTCTCGTACATAAAGAGCAAAGCAGCGCGCGCCATTCCCGCACTGTTCTACTTCGCTGCCATCGGCATTAAAAATGCGGTAACGGAAATCCATATCAGGAAGATTGGGGGGCTCGACCAGTAGAATTTGATCACAGCCCACCCCAAAGCGCCTATCTGCAATAAAGCAAAGCTGCTCTGTAGTGAGCTGGATATCCTGTGTTACACCATCCAGGACTACGAAGTCGTTGCCCAGGCCGTGCATTTTGGTAAACCTTAATACCATGTCTTTTCTTGTTTGTAGGAGCCGTAGGTTTTGGGTTTAAGGCAGCAGAGACTCGCCGGCCAGTTGTTCTGTTATGGTTTCACGCTTTTTGACTAGATAGTGCTTGTTCTTGTCTACCATAACCTCTGCAGGGCGGTTTCGGCTATTGTAGTTGGAACTCATGGTGAAACCATAGGCACCTGCTGAGCGCACCGCAAGCAGGTCGCCGGGTTCTATGGCAAGCTGCCTATCCTTGCCAAGGTAATCGCCGGTTTCACAAACGGGGCCAACCACGTCATAGACTGTGCTGTTGTGCTCTGGGCGCCTTTCAACCGGAACAATTGCCTGCCAAGCCTGGTAAAGGGATGGGCGAAGCAAGTCGTTCATTGCGGCATCGACGATGGCGAAATGCCTGTCCTCGCCTTCTTTGAGGAATTCCACCTGGGTGACCAGAATACCCGCGTTGGCGGCAATGGCGCGTCCGGGTTCCATAATTAGCTCCAGGCCGGTGGGGCGTATTTTTTCCAGAACCGCCATCGCATACTGTGCTGGTTCTGGCGGTGTTTCGTCATCATAACGCACCCCGAGACCGCCACCGATATCAAGATGTTTAATCTGGATACCTTCTTTAGAAAGCTGTTCATAGAGGCTTAAAACACGGTCCAGGGCATCAAGAAAGGGCTGTAGCTGAGTGAGTTGCGAGCCAATGTGGCAGTCAATGCCAACGACCTTAAGGCCGTCAAAGGCATCAGCCTGTTGGTAAGCTTCAAGGGCTTGATCAAAGCCTATACCGAATTTGTTCTCCTTAAGCCCGGTGGAAATATAAGGGTGGGTTTCTGGATCGACATCGGGGTTAATACGCAAGGATACGGGGGCCAAAACGCCCAGTGTTTTGGCCACGGCATTGATGCGAGCCAACTCAGGGATGGACTCCACGTTAAAGCAGTGAATGCCCACTTCCAGTGCGCGCTGGATTTCATGTGCTTGTTTACCGACGCCTGAAAAGACAACCTTGCCGGGGTCGCCGCCCGCTGCCAGCACCCTTTCAAGCTCGCCAATGGAGACGATGTCAAAGCCGGAGCCGAGGCGGCTTAGCAGGTTCAGCACCGCAATATTGGAATTGGCTTTTACTGCATAGCAAATTTTATGTGGATAATCACCAAAGGCGTCATTAAAGGCATGCCAGTGGCGCTCGAGGGTGGCACGAGAATAAATATAGCAGGGGGTACCGTAGCGCTCGGCCAGCTCCGCAATGGAAACATCTTCGGCAAAGAGTAAGGATTGTTGGTAGTTAAAATAATCCATAACAATAATCGGTGTATTGGAGATTTGTGGCGCTAGCTGCCGCTAACCGGGTCTGTGTTTGCTTCTGAGCGACTGTCCGGCCCGGGTATTTTTAAGGGGCCTTTCTGGCCGCAAGCGGTGATGGCCAAGGTACATATAGCCAAAGCACAATAGAGCAGACTGATTTTTAACGCTTTGCTCAAGAGTGAATTCGACATGATGGGCCTCGCTACGCCAGAATAATAAAGCAGCTAAGTATACTCCGTGCCTAGAGTCTGTGCACTGAGAACTTTTAAACCTTTGGTGCGAGGGGCTTCCGGTTTATTCGGGGCTTTATGGGCTCCAAATGGGCTTATTGCGAAGAGTGAGAAAACAAGGCTTGGTTAAGAGCCTGCTCTAGTTTGAATTTGAATTGAAAGTACTGGCTGATGGAGAACGCGTTCCCCTGGACAAGCTTATGTTTGATGCTGGAAAGATCCAGGTCGGTGATATAGCAGGGATAGAGTTGCTGGCTTTTGCGGTGTTTGAGGATGTGTTTACTCACCGCATTAAACAGGTTGTTGCCATGCTCCACTTGCGTAAAGGCGATGTCGTTACAAAAGATGGAGAAGACCACCTTCCCTTTTGCATCAAGTTCTGCGATTGCCTGAACGTTGTAGTAACGCGCCGTTTTAGCTTTAGCCTCGCTGGGCAGGTTTTTTATTTCCAGGAAAAGGCGTCGGCCACTTTTATTGCCACAAATTTTGAAAAATTTCAGGTGCTGGTTTTTCGTGATGAGCGGTTGATCTGCCGATTCGGTAGATTGCCGATAAAGTGTGGCGTGGGTGAAACGTTGTAGTTGTGATAACATGCTGGTTTCATCGCCACTATAAACGTGGCCAAAACAAACGCTGCCCTTGGTGTCTGCAATATAGACTTCTGTTTGCTTTGGGTCGGGGCGATAAAATATTTGTAGTACCTCGGCTTGATTGTGATGGCATATCAGCCCCAGGGTGGGTAAAGAATCCGTTTCACGGTCAAGAACAATGGGGCTAAAGGTTGACTGAGGCTTGTTAAGGGCCTCGAGAAGCCCTGGTGTGGAAGGAAAACTTTCCATCCAGGGGCTTTCAGCCTGTAGGTGCAACAAGTGATAGGTACGATCAATCTCCAGAATGTAGCGGACATTTTGTTTACGATGATAGTGCATGGCGACATCTTCAAATAGCTGTTGGATGCGCTCGGCAATGGACTGACTTCTTGTTGCGCTAAAACAATGAACATACAGCTGGCAGCTTTGCACTGCGGTATCTGGGTTTGTTTTCTGCGGCTGGCTTTGCAAATAATTAAGTAAACAATTGAGAACCGCATTTTCACCGGGAAAACGCGTTGTAAAAATTTCACCCCAGCTATTGATGTTTACTTGATCAACGCTGAGGGTAAGATTGTCTTTTAATCCACTGTAAGACAGCGGGTCGGTGCGCATACTCAAGCGGCTCAGGCCTTTTTCCGTGGCCTGGGAAAAAGGGTCTAGCCCCACATTAAGAAACAGCGCGCTGTGTGCGATATAGGCATTTTCTTCAAAATGGTCGAGAGTTTCGCGATAGCTATCCAGTGGAAAGTTTTTTTCGAAACTTTGAATGATTTTTTGCACGGCTGCTTTGTCCAGGTCACTGGATTCAGCGTGTAACGATAGACGAGAGCTTGCATTGACGATGCGATTAAAATAGCACCATGCAATTAACTCGATAAAGGACTGCGAGCGTTTTAGGGGGCGTTGAAAGGTCAGTTGTTCGAGAGTATGTTGCCCTAAATACAAAGCCCAGGTATTGGCTGTATTTTTCTTTTCTTTTTGGTCATCGTAGTAAAAAGTTAGCGGGTCTTCGCTAACACGGTGTGTAATATTTGGGTTGACCAGCTCCAACTTGCCGCCTTTGCGTTCAAAGGCAGCGTAGAGTTTTCTGCCCAGAGTGCCCATGTCCGCCTGATTAATGGTGAAAGCATCATCGCTTTCGCTATGCTGTTGGGCAAAGTTGGCAAGGAATCGATAGCTGTGAGTCAGTTGTGCTACCAGTGCTTCTCTTTCTTGCATGATGGATTGAATATTCCAGCGGTAGCGCTCATCTAGTCTTTTGATGAGCCCTTCATCCCACTGCCATTGGCTGACCAGTTTTGACAGCAGTTTGCCACGCCATGAGCGCTGTGAAGCACGGTGTCTGCTCAGGGGGATGTTGGTCTTAAAGTAGAGGCAGCGACGAACCAGTTCCAATCTTTCCGTTTCGTGATTGTCCTGTAGGTAACGTTCCAGTTTGCGGTATACCATCACGTAAGGATCAAGCTCATCGACATCCAGATGATTGGCGTAAATTGCTTTTTTGTACTCGGTGCTGAGAAAACCAACGTGGGGGTGTTCCTGTGCGTAAACTTCAGTGAGGCCGATTTTGAGAATGGATTTATGGGCCGCGTCGATACCTTTATATAGCTGCCACATGCCCGCGCCAATAAATTCACCAGCGGGAATCTGGTGGGTATTGCCAAAGTCTATGGACTCNCTGTCGCNAATATAACGTTTGTCGACAAGTGTATTGCTGATCTCTGTGTAGCGGGTATCTTCTTCGGGTGGAATCAGCCACCAGATGGGGTAGCGTCCTGCCAGAAGTAGGGCAGTACGGTAGAACTCATCCAACAACAGGTAGTGCTGGGATGAGCCGCAGTCTTCTGTGGACAAACCCTGACGCAATCCAAGGCGGAATTTCTTGCTGTCCATCAAAAAGAAATTCGCCTCCAGATTGAGGCTGGAGCCCCATCGAGTGATCAGNTGCAGTTTTTGTTCAAGCAATTCCAGCTCGTTAGGCAGAAGGTCGCTGCGGTAACAAATCCATATATCCAGGTCACTGGCGTTAGATTGGGCAATAGTGCCCGTGCTTCCCATCAGAAAGACGCTGTGAATATCCCCATAAGCTTGGTGGCGAGGGTTGTGTCGGAAACTGCGCGATAGGCTTCGAGCCTGTTGAAGAGCTATTCGATCAGGCTTATAGCCGGTGACGCCAACAGGTGTGTCTTTATTTACATAACCAGGGAACAGTGGATGATTGACATGCAATAGCAGCGGCAGTAATTCGAGAAACCGTTTTTGTCGTGGAGCCTGCAGTGACAGAGCGCGAGCGATACGTTCCGCATTNACGGTGAGAAAGCGGCGCTTGATCTCGCGCAGAACTTTGCGGTCAATATCCCCCTCGTGAAAAGAGAGGGAATTGTTTGAGGGGGAGTAGGCAGCCATACACCTAATTATAGTTGGGCTGCCTTAGGNGCGCAGAGGCATTATGTTTCCTTTCTTTGCGGAGCTGCGGGTATAGTTTGGATGCCAGCACTTTCTACTGGTGGTTAGCCCTTCAGTGTTTCCACTCCTTGTTCACTTCCCAAAAGTAATACATCGGCGGGGCGCAGGGCAAAAAGGCCGTTGGTGACCACACCGGTAATATTGTTGATCTCCCGCTCCAGGGCTTGAGGGTCCATTATTTCAAGGTTAAACACATCAAGAATGATGTTGCCATTGTCGGTGATAAAGTCTTCACGGTAAGCGGGGTCGCCACCGAGCTTCACCAGCGTTCTGCCGACGTGGCTACGGGCCATGGGGATGACCTCAACGGGCAAGGGGAAGTCACCCAAGATTTTTACATATTTGGATTTATCAGCAATGCAGATGAATTTCTCTGCCACGGAGGCAATAATTTTTTCCCGTGTCAGCGCACCGCCACCACCTTTGATCAATGCTAAATGAGAATTGGCCTCATCTGCACCATCGACATAAACCGGCACACTGTCTACCGCATTGAGATCATAGACGGGAATGCCGTGGCTTTTTAGCCGCTCAGCAGAGGCCTGGGAGCTGGCAACCGTGCCATCAAAAGTGTGTTTGATATCTGCCAGGGCATCGATAAAAAAGTTGGCAGTGGAGCCAGTGCCAACGCCAATGATGGATGTGTCTTTCACATACTCGATAGCAGCAAGGGCCACAGCTTTTTTCATTTCGTCTTGGGTCATGGGAATCCTGATGAAAAGGGGGGTAAATAGGGTTAGACTGCCTCATTGTTTTCTCAACGCTGCTATTTTCTCATGCCAACCAAGTATATAAAACAGATTTTAGAGGCCCGTGTTTACGATGTGGCCATGCAAACGCCTGTGGATGAGGCGCACTTCCTTTCTACCCGCCTGGATAACCGCATCTTGTTAAAGCGGGAAGACTTACAGCCTGTGTATTCCTTCAAACTTCGCGGTGCATACAATCACATGGTGCGCTTGTCACCTGAGCAAAGAGCCTTGGGTGTTATTGCGGCTTCTGCCGGAAATCATGCGCAAGGGGTGGCTTATAGCGCACAAAAACTAGGTATTCGATCAGTCATTGTGATGCCCGAAACTACACCGGATACCAAAGTACGGGCGGTGAGAAGCTTTGGTTCCAAGGCCCTGCTTCATGGTGATACCTTTGATGAAGCATGCGCGTATGCAACAACGCTGGCGGAAGAAAAGGGTTATAGCTTTATTCATCCCTATGATGATTCTGACGTGATTGCTGGGCAGGGTACCATTGGCATGGAATTGCTGCGTCAGGTGCCAGATCAGCTAGACGCGATTTTTGTACCGGTGGGTGGCGGTGGGCTGATTGCCGGTGTGGGCGCCTTCGTGAAATATCTGCGCCCTAAGGTGAAAATTATTGGTGTTGAAGCAGAAGATTCCGCTTGCCTGGCGGCGGCACTGGAAAAAAATCGCCGCGTGGTTTTACCAGAGGTGGGTATTTTTGCCGATGGTGTGGCCGTTGCCCAAATAGGGAAAGAAACCTTCCGCTTGGCCAAGCGATGTGTTGACGAAGTGATTACCGTGAACACCGATGAAATCTGCGCCAGCATCAAAGATGTTTTCGACGATACGCGATCCATCACCGAGCCGGCTGGTGCTTTGGCTGTGGCGGGATTAAAAAAATACGTGCAGCGGGAAAACGCCAGTAAACAAACCCTGGTGGCCATTAATAGTGGTGCGAATACTAACTTCGATCGCTTGCGTCATATCTCTGAGCGGGCGGAGTTGGGCGAAAATCGTGAAGCAATTTTGGCCGTCACCATTCCAGAGATACCCGGCAGCTTTCGGCGTTTTTGTAAGTTACTGGGGAAAATTAATATCTCCGAGTTTAATTATCGCTATTCCGATAACCGTGATGCGCAGGTATTTGCTGGTGTGCAAATCCGC
>JGI24723J26617_10003507_pt1 | contig 11342 bp, 9 predicted proteins | sample Cruoilmetagenom6_FD_26617 | JGI IMG/M metagenome (IMG submission 26617) | reverse complement strand
TCTGTTAGTACAGACTGGCTGTTTCCTTTGAGGTCAGCAAACTTCAACTTCAATGTTTGTTGGTTTCGGCTTTGCCATTGGTAACTGACTTGTTTGGCATCTGGCAACCAATCTACTCGAGCAATATAAATGTCTTCATCTTTCCCTAAATCAACCCATTGGATGTCATTGGTTTTGATGTTGACAATGGCCAATTTAATTTTTACATTGGCCTCACCAGTGTAAGGATACCGTTGCTCAATAATGGTGATATCATCGGCATTGATTTCATACCGTTTGGTGAGTGCGACTGGTGATTCATCTACCTGTAGAAATGCGATGTGACGCTCATCTGGTGACCACCAATAACCCGTGTCACGATCCATTTCCTCTTGAGCGACAAATTCTGCCATTCCATTCTTGATTGTCCCTCCNCCATCTGAGGTTAACTGATGNTCTTGGCCAGATTGGACATCAACGACAAATATATTTTGTTGTCGAATGAAAGACACGAACTTGCCCAGAGGCGAAAACTTGGCATCGGTATCAAATTCTTCAGAATGTGTGAGTTGTCGAGTCTTGCCATTCGCTAACTGATACAAATACAAATCACCATTCAATGGAAACAATAACATCCGACCATCTTGTGACCAAGCATAATCAATGATGCCTTTGACATTAGCCAACCTTTGTCGTTCACGCCGTGCTTTTTCTTCATCTGATAAGGCTTCCAAACCCGTGAATAACAACTGAGAATCTACCAACAACCGATTGACTTGATCTTCAATATGATATTCCCACAAATCATACTGATCTTTATCCGTTTTTTTACCTTGTAGATAAGTAACCCGTTTACCATCAGGTGATATTTTCAAAGCGCGTAAACCAGAGCCAGATAGATCAGGACTGGCAAAAATCCGGTCCAATGTCAGTTCTTTAGCGTTTACACTTTCAACAGATAAGTTCATAATTAACCCAACAATTAAAAAATAATTCATATTCATCATTAAAAAATAGTTATACATTTATACCAGAAGCGGTTCTACATTTGCATATTAAATCAGCTTTGCAGGATACCAAAATCAATGAGGTTTAACAAATTCAACAACAGTCCATACACTGATGCACTGANTCAAGAAGCCGCTGGTATAAAAGCACTTAATGAGCTGATAACACACTTGTGCTTGAACCTTAAAACACCACACATCTATTCAGTAGATAATAACAACTTAATACTTGAGCGCATCAATCACCAAAGTGGCTCAAATAAACAATGGCAAGATTTAGGTCAATCAATGGCTCAACTACACGCTTATGCACACCATAGTTTTGGCTGGAACAACAANAATTACATTGGACTGAACCCACAACACAACACCTTAACTGATGATTGGGGAAAGTTTTTCATCAACTATCGCCTGGTATTTCAAATCAATTTGATTCATGACCAAGCCATACAAAAGCAATTCAAACAAACACTTGCATCGATGGCACACGCACTGAAAAAATTTCTCAACCAAAACTGTGACTTTCCCAGTTTACTTCACGGGGATTTGTGGTCAGGCAATGTATTATTTGATGAAACACAAGCTTGGTTGATTGATCCAGCCGTTTATTATGGAGATGCTGAAGCTGACATCGCCATGACAGAATTGTTTGGTAAGTTCCCAGCACCTTTTTATCGAACTTACACTGAACACAAACCCCTGTCCGAACATTATCCAATCAAACGAACNGTATATAACTTATACCACCAATTAAATCATTATAATATTTTTGGTGCCAGCTATTTACCAGCCTGCAAAAGCGCTTTTAATTTAATGAAAAATCACTTCAGTTAAAAACACCAACTGGTTTCAATTAACAGCTGATTCACGATTCAACTTCATCATTCTTTAAATGGTTGTCTATGACCATACCCCGACTGGCTGCTCTTTTAAGCCATTGTTTTCTGGCATAAACTTGCATGTCTTGAATTTGATCGAATTCATCCATAATTTCCAACCCCAATAATGTTTCAAACACATCTTCTAATGTAACCAGCCCACAAACATCTCCATATTCAGTCACCACCAATGAGACATGTTGGCTGTCTTTCATCAATGAATCCAGTAACATCGGTAAAGTCATGTCTTCAAATACCACATTTAAATCACGTTTAAGAGATTTCAGCGGAACATTCTCGTGTTTGGCCTGTGCCATCAAAACATCAACTTTTAACACAAATGCTGTGCTGTCATCCATATCATCTTGGTAAATAGGTAATCGAGAAAACCGCGTATTTGTAAAGTCAGTAAAAACATCAGCTACCTTGCTGTCTTGTTGAAAACTGGTCACCACACTTCTTGGTGTCATGATGTCCTTGGCTTTTAAAGAACTGAGTTTAAATAAATTATTAATGATTCGTGATTCATGTTCTTCAATTAAACCACTGCGCTGTCCTAAACCAGCCAAGGCGATGAACTCATCTCGATTAAACAAATGGTGTTTTTTGCCTTTAGAAATAAGCTTGGTAATCATTTCAGAAAGCACAATCAGTGGATATAACAAACGAATCAATACCGCAACAAAAGCAATCGTGACCCCTGTCAGAGACTGCCAATACACCGCGCCAATGGTTTTAGGAATGATTTCAGAAAATACCAATATAAGCACAGTTATGACTGCGGAAAATACCCCAATCCAAGCATCACCAAAAACATAAGTGGCCTTGGCACCAGCAACAATTGCACCAACTGTATGGGCGATGGTATTTAACGTTAATATGGCCGCCAAAGAGCGGTCCACATCTTCAAAACGCAAACGTTTTGTTCTTTGGGCTTTAACGGGGTCTGTCGATTTGAGTTTTTCAACATAAGCAGGAGTTATACTCAATAACACAGCTTCCGCTATCGAACATAAGAAGGAAAACAACAAAGCCAAAAAGACATACACAAACAGCAAAAACATCAATCAACCCATAATTATGTGAGTGGTTAAAATTGGGCCAGAAGCCTTTGTTTTCAAGGCCCAACATCCNATCCATTCTGTAGTTATCATTGCTACACAGCNTAACAATGAGGTTAACTCAGGCATCATTGCACAAATACAGCCGAACTAACAATGACAAAAACTCTAAATTTCACGTTCCCATTCACCCCATGTGTTCACTGTTCTTCGATTGACGNCCCAATAACTGACTAATTTTNTTAATTAAATCTTCTAACAATAAATAATTCACAGGTATCAAAAACAAGGTCATCAATGTTGCAAACATGATGCCAAAACCCAAAGAAACAGCCATAGGTATAAGAAACTGAGCCTGTGTGCTTTTCTCAAAAATCAGAGGCATCAAACCCACAAAAGTAGTTAACGAAGTAAGTAACACTGGTCTGAATCGAGCCATTCCTGCGGTGGTTACCGCATCAAGCAATGCCATTCCATCCAAACGTTTTTTATTAACATAATCCACCAACACCAAAGAATCATTAACCACTACACCAGTTAATGCCAGCATGCCCATCATACTCAGAATGGTTAAATCCATCCCCATAATCCAATGACCCACAATGGCACCTGCTGGACTGAACGGAATAATCGACATCACGATCAATGGCTGAACATATGACTTGAATGGAATGGCCAACAAAGAGTAGATAACAAATAACACAACAATCAAACCATAAAACAAAGTACTGAAAGACTCTCTTTGTTCTTCTGCTTCACCACCAAACTCATAAGAAACACCATCCAAAGGTTCAGTTAATTGATCTAAATACAAAGACATTTCTTCGTTAACAGCTGCCATATTGATGCTTTCTTTATCCACATCAGCAGTGACATTCAAAGTCCTGCGACGATCAAGTCGATTGATAACAGATGGGCTTTTGCCCGTGACCATTTTTCCAACTTCATTGAAAGGCACCTGTACACCATTGGGTGAAGTAATAATCAAATTTTCCAAAGTATTCACAGTGCTTCGTTCTGCCAATGTATACCTCAACATCACTCTGATGTCATCACGACCTCGTTGAATTCTTTGTACTTGTGCACCAAAAAAAGCCTGCCTAACCTGTCTGGCTAAACTGTTTAATGTGATTCCCAACACTTCGCCTTGTGGCTTTAACTCAAGTTCAATTTGGCTTTTGCCATTGGACATACTGTCAGTTATGTCAAACACATCGGGGTATTGCTGCAACCTTAACTTAACGTGCTCCGCTAAACTTTGTAACTCATCTAAATCTTGCCCACTCAATCTGATATCTATGGGGTTACTCGATCGTCCCAGCTCTGCTCGATAATTGACATCTTCAGCACCAGGTATAGGCCCAATCAATTCCCGCCACTCTCTTACCAACTCAGCACTGGTCACTGAAGATTCGCGTTGCTCCGGCGCAACAATTTGGAACATCACACGCCCTACATTTGATTGACCACCACCTGAACCACCGGCTGATCCAGAATTAGACATGATGCTTAAAATCAAGCTTTCTCCTGTCTCATCATCTTGGTATTTTTCCTTTAGTTCTTGTGCTTTATCTGCAATTAACTGAACATACTTATCGGTTAATTCAAATGGAGTTCCAATGGGCATGGTTAACGTCGCTCTTGCCGTTTCACTGGGCACCCTTGGGAAAAATATAAATCGCGTCCAACCACTCATAACCATGGCATAAATCATCAGTGCCAATGACAAAAACACTGTTAATGTAAGCATCCTGTTTTTCAATGCTTTAACCAACACGGGTTGGTAATAATGGGCTACAAATCGCTCTAAACCTTTCGAAAATTTTGTTTGCCAACGCCCAAAAAAGCCTTTCTCTGGCTTTTGTTTTTTCATGTATTTTAAATGCGCAGGAAGCACAAATTTGGACTCAATCAGTGAAAACAACAACACGGGTATTACCACAAAAGGTAATTGTTTAAAGAACACACTGCGTCCGCCTTCTATCAAAGCCAAAGGTATAAAAGCAGCCACTGTGGTTAAAATACCAAAAGTAACCGGTGTAGCAACTTCCTCAGTCCCTTCAATGGCTGCACGCAAGCCATCACCATGTCGTTCCATATGTGTGTGTATATTTTCTCCTGTCACAATGGCATCATCAACCACGATTCCAAGCACCAATATAAAAGCAAATAAACTCACAATATTGATGGTGATTCCAAACAAGGGCAACAATGACAAAGCGCCCATAAATGATACGGGAATACCCACAACCACCCAAAATGCAACTTTAGGACGTAAAAACAAAGTCAATAATAACAACACCAAAAGTCCACCTTGAATGGCACTGTTAATTAAGGTACTTAACCTGTTTTTGACCACCTGGGATGAGTCACGCCAATAGTCAAGATGAATGCCTTGAGGCAACCCTGCTCGTTTTGTCTCAATATAAGATTTGACTTTGTCTGCCACTGTGATTGCACTTTGCTGACCGACACTATAAACCTCAATTCCCATTGCCCGTTGTCCATTAAATCGATTTAAGATGGCTTGTTCCTCAAATCCATCATTAACAGTGGCAATTTCTCCCAACCTCAATATAGAACCATCTTCACGATGACTGATAATCAAGTTTTCAAATTCTGCTTGGTTATAAGCTTGTCCTTGAGTTCGTAACAACACTTCACCACCTGTCGTCTTTATATTACCCGCTGATAAATCCAATGAATTATTACTGATGGCCGCAGCAATTTGATCAATTGAAAGTTGGTACTCACGAAGCATGTCTTGATTCACTTCTATGGCAATCTCATAAGGCCTGACATTTTCTAAAAAGACTTGGGTAATACCATCTATACCAATGATATCATCACGCACATGTTCGCTGACTTGTCTTAATTCACCTTCTGTGACGTCACCAAATACGACCACTGATATCACTTCACGTCGACGCGTCGATTTACTTACCAAAGGCTTCTCAGCATCTACGGGTAAAGTATTAATCGCATCCACCCGGTTTTTAATTTCATTTAACAAGACTTGTGCATCGTAACCGCTGGCCAATTCAACTGATACTTGCGAACTGCCTTCACTGGACCGAGAGCTGATGGTCTCTATACCTTCAAGATCACTGATTGATTCTTCTACTCGAATGGTAATACCTTGTTCAGTTTCTGNGGGAGTAGAACCGGGTAAANTGGTACTGATATTCACAACATCTAACTCAATAGAAGGAAACACCTCCAATGGAATTCTGGTATTTATTGAAAGTATGCCTATAAAAAGAATGCTCAGCATCAATAAATTTGCCGCGACATGATTCTCAGCAAACCAAGCGATAAAACCTCTATTCATGCTTCATNCCTGTTTTTAATTGCTGACTTTTNGNCGTTTTGATCTTTGGGCTGTTGACTTTTGATTGTGCCATTGGCTTGGATAATTTCAACGGCTGTGCCAGAGACAACATCACCCAATGGTGTCACACTGATGAAAGTTCCAGGTTCAAATTGATTATTTATGATGACATGTGTGTCATCTTCCCATAATGGGTTAATCTGAAAACGCTTAAGTACTTGGTTTTCTATTAAGTTTATCTGCTTGCCTGAAACCACAGCAGCCCGAGGCAGCACCACTACATTGTCTAAAACATGGCCTTTAATCAATGCTTTAACAAATTGGCCGATTTTTAGTGGCGGGGTTCCATCTGATCTGTATTTGTAGGGGTCTTTGACAACCACAACCACATACAACTGTCTGGTTTGTTCATCAATTGTACCCTCAACCCGTACCAATTCACCTTCCCAAGTATGCACAGTGTTGGCCAATTCAGCCATCAACTTAACGGGAACTGTTGCCTCATTTTGTTGGGTTTCAAGATCACGGTAAGTTTCCGGCAATGTTAAATGAACCAAATCACTTTGCTTCAACGGCAAACGAACTTCCACCACATCTACAGCATATATGGCTCCTAAAGTGGTACCATTATTAACCACCTGTCCCACGTTGACATCTAAGTTCAGTACACGTCCTGCAAAGGGTGCTACAATTTTAGTTCGATTCAAATTCAGCTGTGCTTGGTGAACTTTAGCTTGGCTTGCTTCATAAGCAGCAAGCGCTGAATTGAGTTGTGGTTCACGTGCTGTCAAGGCAGGTGGCAAGCCCTTATTGCCAAGTTTTTTCCAATCATTCAATGCCATCTGTGAACGTGCTTTTTCATCTTCTAGAGTGAATTCAGCTTGTTTCATTTCTGCTTGCGCGATGGTCAATTGTGCTTGGTAATCTGCATCATCAATTGTTAACAGTACATCGCCTTTTTCAAAAAAAGCACCTTCTCTGAAACGGTCACTGACTTCAGTAACCTGCCCTGCAACTTGTGCAATCACCAAGCTTTGTGTCTGCGGTTGAATGACACCATAGGACGGCACCCAAACTTGAAACGAGTCAGCATGTGGTTCCATCACTTCTGTCCGAAGTTTATGGACAGGAGCGTCCAAATTTTTCTTTGCAACAGGCTTACTGGCAAATATCAACCAAATCACCGCAACTGTGATGACAATGACCACTAAAGGTAATAATTTTTTAAGGACTTTCATATTTTAATTTACATACAATTTGTGTTTGATAATCCTGTTAGTTTACAGACAAAAGAACCAAAGGATAAGAGGGTCTAGAGCTTAATTTAAAAATGTGTAAACAATGTGAAGATGGCCCCTGGCCTTGACGACTCACTCTTAAACACGAGTTCAGTTGTTACTGACAGGACCAACCCTTCACATTCAAGTAAATACTCCCACAGTTTGTCGACTCAGTGACAGCAACTCACCTGCCTCATTACTGATTNTGGCTTCGCCAAAGACATAGCCATCAGCAGCATGGGCAGTGGTGGCTTGATATGCCANCCATTGACTTGGCTCTGTATTGCTTGCAGATTGAGTCAACTGTAAATTCCAATTCATGGTGCTGGCCATGGCGGGTAACTTTAACTGTTGTAAAACCGTACATGGCCAAGCATCAATCAATGCAATCAAATGGGCATCATTAAAACTGTTCACTTCCTTTTTAAAACGCATCCAACCATGTAAATAATCTTTTTTGCTGTGCATGAAAGGCAATCGACCAGCTTGTAAATTAATATCCATGTGGCGCAAAAACTTGGGTGTTACNTTGGGAATTTGTGGAATGAAATTGGCTTTTTTGGGGACAGTCAACTCGTGGTTTATTTGTTTTTTGACAGTGACTTTGGAACTGCGGTCAATACCAAAACAGGCTTGTCCTATCACGCACACTTTATCTTGNTGTTTAACATAGGCAACCAACTGACTTGCACTTCGTCCTGCTCGCAACAACTGAACTTCTATATTTACAGGCTCTCCGACCATTAATGGACCAATGTAGCTCAAATCAAAATACCGAATGGGTCTGTTTTCATCCGGCCTGTTTTCTTGTACTGTTTGGTTCATTTTTTGATAAATTAAAGCAGCCGTAAGTCCACCATATACTGTTCTACCCTGAGCCCAATTGCTTGGAATACAAATGTTGTTATCAGTAGTTTGTTGCCATTGCGCCATGATCTCATCAAAATGCATGTTATACCTCTCTTCTAAATTCTGTTACATTCAAAGCCAATGTTTCAGCAATGGTTTTCCACACTTCCACATTGACCCCCATTCCCATGTGAGAACAGCTGACTTCAAGGTTTCTGGCGTGTTGGTTGTAATTATCAATTGCCGCTCGCCAGCCAACTATGCCATCTGACTGACTGTAAATAACAGTCAATGGTTGTTTGATTCCTTGAGAATTAATGGCATGAATTTCTGCTTCATATTCATCTAAATTTATGCTCATTTTTTGGGCATACTTATTTGCCATCACAGTGTATTTAGGACCACCAATCAATGGGGTACCCATGGTAATGACTTCGCTGACAAGTTCTGGTTGAATGCGTGCAACTTCACGCGATAAAACACCTCCCAAACTCCAACCAATAAGGGTGACAGCTGCATTATCGTTCGCTACACTTATCTTCCTCACAGTTGACATCAAGCGTTCCGTGTCAGCAGTGACACGGCCTCGGTTACGACCATGCTCCCAATCAAATACACGATAATTGATTGAATGAAGAAACTTTTTCAATGGGCGCATTGACCATTCATCGGCACCATAACCAGGGACCAAAACAACCAAGCGCTGATCCCCACAAGGGACATGTGCCAGTTTTTTCTTATTACCACAGGCAAACAACCACTCCAAAGGCGCTCTGATTTCTTTGAAGGTATTGAATTTGCTCGGTGGTCTCAAAGGGCCTACCGACGGTGGATAAAGGGTGTTTGACATGATTATTTGGCTTTGTGTTTACTTATGGGTGAATTCATTATACAGTATATAGTTCATATGTGAACTATTTGTTAAATGAAACCTCGTAAACCCATAAGACCCCATGACATCAAAGGACATGCCTCTTGGTTGGCTGTGGTTAAATGCTACCTTAAATGCCAAAAAGTCATGAATACCAAATTAAATAAATTGGGTTTGAGCACGGCACAACATGAGTTGCTAATGAACATCAATCACCAACCTGGTAGCTCACAACAACAACTCAGCGACCGCTTGTTAGTGGTCAAAAGCAACACCTCCGCATTGTTAAAAAAAATGATTGAGCGTGGCTGGATTGTACGCAAAAAAAATGACCATGACGGCCGTTTGTATCACCTGTTTTTAACCCATGAAGGTGAAAAAAAATTACAACAATCAATGGCCGTTCAAATTGAAGTCATTCAAGCGATGACCAGAGTGATGAGTGACAGTGAAATACAGGCCAATTTGGAAATCATGCAAAGAGTCTACCAATCACTAGACTTGCTCACTGAATCAAGCCAATAATTGGTAGCATCTACACATGCAGTTATGACCCATGTCGAATCATGGGAATGACACACAACTTATTTAGAAAGTTTACCATCTTTAATAACCACACGGTCCGATCCACTGGCCTCAATACTGCCTACACCTTCTACTTCAATGGTACAAGATGAACTACAAATACTGCTTTTTGTGGTTCCACTGCTGATTGATGTACTCATCGTCGACGAACCTTTGACTTTAATGTCATAACTTTTGTTGTCTTTGTTTTGCAAACTTACGGCTTGTGATAATCCACTGACCAACAACATCGCTATCATTAATTTTTTCATAATTTTCTCCAATTAAAATAAAATTTTCCCCACCATAATTATGAGCTCATAAATTATATGAATCATGAAAAAGTCATGAAAAAAACATGAAATTCAAACAAAAAGACACTGGATACCGGCATACGCCGGCATGACAGCACCGAAGCAGTCTTCACTCAACTACCTTCGCCCAGATCACAACATAAAAGTTAATACATCCACGCTGGCAAATAACCACAAAACAACGTCGACCCGAACACAGCATGAAGGTTAATGTACCCCGCACTGGTAAATAACCTCAAAAAAACGTCGCCCCGAACACAGCATGAAGGTTAATGTACCCCGCACTGGTAAATAACCTCAAAAAAACGTCGTCCCGAACACAGCATGAAGGTTAATATACCCCGCACTGGCAAATAACCACAGAACAACGTCGTCCCGGGCACCGACCCGGGATCCAGTGTCTTTCACGAGATTCAAAAGACTGGCCTTATTCTATTTAAAGTCATTCACTCTAAAAAGACGCTGGATACCGGCATACGCCGGCATGACAGCACCGAAGCAATCTTCACTCAACTACCTTCGTTCCTAACCTTACAATTAATTTACAAATACAAGAAACGGAAGTCAATTTGAAAAGCTTCATAGGTAAATATTGACAGCGATTTCAGAAAAAAACCATAGATTAAAAACACACTAACCTCCAATATGACATTTTGAACCAACATCAGTAAAAATATCAAATGAAACAGCCCGCCGTTTATATATTAACCAACCAAAGAAATGGAACACTTTATATTGGAGTTAGCAGTAACCTCATTAATCGAATTTACCAACATAAACATGACCTAATTGATGGCTTTACAAAGAAGCACCAACTGCATACTCTGGTTTATTTCGAAACACATGATTCCATGTACAATGCAATCAACAGAGAAAAACAAATAAAGAATTGGCAACGGTCTTGGAAAATACAATTGATTGAAGAAAACAACCCATATTGGAATGATCTTTACGACACATTAATATAATATTTAAACCAAATGCCATTCAGTTAATTGATACCAACAAGACTGAGGCATCTTTTCAAAATACGATCGCCCAGATCACAACATAAAAGTTAATACATCCACGCTGGGAAATAACCACAAAACACCGTCGTCCCGGGCACCGACCCGGGATCCAGTGTCTTTCACGAGATTCAAAAGACTGGCCTTATTCTATTTAAAGTCATTCAAACGAAAAGACGCTGGATACCGGCATACGCCGGC
>JGI24723J26617_10003506_pt1 | contig 11344 bp, 9 predicted proteins | sample Cruoilmetagenom6_FD_26617 | JGI IMG/M metagenome (IMG submission 26617) | reverse complement strand
ATGGGCATCAATAAATTCTCGCTCTATGCCACCTTCGGTGACAAACGGTCTCTCTTTCTCAAATGTCTTCAGCATTACCGCAAGACGGCGGTGGCAACCCAATTTGCGTGTTTGAAAAATGCAGCGGGCATTAGCGGCATCGAACAGTTCTTCGACCAAATTCTGACGATGCCAGAAGCGGCAAAGGCGGGAGGCTGCCTGATGATGAATTCGCTCGTGGAACTGAGTGGCCGAGATCCTGAAATCGATAAAATCATACAGGACCATTTTAAGTGGGTCGAAAAACAGTTCGTTCGTGCCTTGCGCGATGCGCAGGTGAACGGCGATTTAGTTTCGATCACAAACGTAGAAGAACGAGCGCAAGGGTTGATAGCCCTTACGCAAGGCGTGATTGCGCTTAACAAAGCAAAATTTGGCCGCCGTATGGCTAAAGCCGCGGTGCAAGACGGGCTTAACTCATTGGCCGCTTAACAAATGAATTGGGAGAAGACCATGAGCGATACGCAATTTGCTGGATACAGACTTTACGGCGTAACAGGTGGACTGTTGATGCTCATCGGGCTCGCTTTGTTTCTAGTTTATGTCGCCAAATTAATTGGCCTTTCGGGAGGTCTCGAAGGCGTTGGCGAGCTGGGGCAGTATCTCACAGCAACAGGCGCGGCGATGGTGGCCGCACTTGGTTATGCGCTTCGGCGCGCGCGGCATGATGTTGGGGCCGCGACTGCGATTGCGGTGCCTGTCGGTACAGGCTTTGCGTTGTGGGCTTTAATGCGCTTGTTAGCGTCGACCTACAGTCCCGAAATGATGGCCGCAGCAGGTCCGCTTCTTTACGTAGAGGTCATACTGTTCAGCACGCTGGCGGCCGTCTTCATGCTGGCGCGTTTTAATGAGAAGGGCATCTTCCGCCGTCACTTCATGAACCTCAACAAAGGGGTGATGGCGACATACTCCTATGTCTTCGTTTGGGTATCCTTGTTGATGCTCTCCAATGTGGTCGCACCGGCGGCCTTATTAATCTGGGAAGCTGCGTCCCCGGGCGCTACAGGACTAACAGGCATTGCCGCTCCCATCATGGTGACCGTCTTCATGCTCGGGCCTATCATTGGTGCGGTGATATATCCTGTGACGGGCATGAGCCGTCTCATGGGCCTCATGCATGCGCCATGGATCTTGGCAGCATTCGTGCTTTACCAGCAAGCGCACCAAGGCGGGGCGTGGCAAACACCGGAGACGATCTTCGACTATTGGGTGTATGCAGCACTCGCCACAGCAGTTCTATCACTTATCATCGACGTGCTTGATGTTGCGCGCTATCTGGTAGGAGAGCGCAAGCAGCTGTGGGACGTGCCCTCAGCCACTTGAGCATTCTCGCTTAAAGGCCAAGTACGAGCTTCGCCATAATGTTGCGTTGAACTTCGTTGGAGCCGCCATAGATCGACCCGGCCCTATTGTTGAAATAGGCGGGTACTGCTGTGATGGCGTCCTCGGGTCCAATGGGCGTGATATTTGAACCAGTCTGTCGGGCATCTATCTGGTCTGGCACCGCGTAATATTGAATGGCTTCAACAGCCAATTCATCCAACGTTTGTCGCATCTCCGTCGAGCATGTTTTCAGCATGGAGGATGCCGGGCCGGGGTTTTGGCCTGAAGACATCGCCGATAGAATGCGTTGTTCAGTGATCTCCATGGCCTTGATGGTTATCTCTGCTTCGGAGAGTTTTCCAGCAAACGCCGGTAGGTTGATGAGTGATGCGCCATTCCCGTCCAATTGCTTTGAGGCCAAAGCGCGAATTTTTTTGGCACCGGCTTCAAGACCNGGAGCAGCACTNCCGCCCCGTTCAAACTCAAGCAGATATTTGGCGACGGTCCAGCCGTCGTTTTCTTCGCCGACGCGGTTAGTAACCGGCACGCGCACGTCATCAAAGAAAACCTGGTTAACTTCATGGTCGCCTGACAGGGTGATGATGGGCTCCACTTTGACGCCCGGCGTGTCCATATCAATCAGCACAAAAGTGATGCCTTTTTGCGGTTTGCCGGAATTGTCCGTTCGCACAAGGCAGAACATGCGATTGGCATAATGTGCATGTGTCGTCCAAATTTTCGTACCATTGATGACATAGTCATCACCATCGCGGACCGCCTTGCATTGCAGCGACGCGAGATCAGAGCCCGAGCCAGGTTCGGAATACCCCTGACACCAATAATCTTCACCTGACAGTATGCGCGGCAGATAGAATGCCTTTTGTTCGGGTGTGCCAAATTTTTGCAACATGGGTCCGCACATGCGCAGTCCCATAGGTGACAGATGGGGCGTGCCAACACGCGCACATTCTGATGCAAAAATATACTTCTGCATTTCAGTCCAGTTAGTGCCGCCATACTCAACGGGCCAACTAGGCGCTATCCAGCCTTTGGCATGCAGTGTTTTGTGCCAACCAATATTGTCGTGATATTCAGTAAAGACGCTGGTGGTCAGGCGACCCGCTTCTCGCATCGCTTCGGTCAGGTTTTCATCAAGAAAAGCGCGAACCTCATCACGAAAGACTGCATCTTCTGGCACGAACGCAAGATCCATCACATAACTCCGATAAAATTCCAGGGGGTATCAAAGGCCGAGAACGGCCTTTGCCATAATGTTGCGTTGAACTTCGTTAGAGCCACCAAAGATCGTATTCGCCCGACCATTCATATACTTCGGCACGACCATCAGCGTATGTGCTGGCCCAACAGGCGCTACGTTGGACCCCCAAGTGCGCGCTTCCATCACGTGTGGCGCGGCATAATGAGCAATGGCTTCAACACCTAGCTCTGTAATTGTTTGCGTCATGGTGGAGCCACGTAGTTTGATCATGGAAGAGGCTGCGCCCGGGTTTTGACCAGATGACAGCGCCGACATGATGCGGTGCTCGGTGAATTCGACGGCGGTCACTTCAACTTCAGCCGCATCCACTTTTCTGCGGAACGCTTCATCGTCCAAAAGTGCCCCGTCGCCGCTTGCCACTTCTTGAGAGGCAATGTTTTTCAGACGGTTGAGCGCGTTGCGCAGGTTTGCACCATGCGCTGAGCCACCACGCTCAAATTCGAGCAGGTATTTTGCGACCGTCCAACCATTGTTTTCCGCGCCTACGCGATTGGCTTTAGGCACACGTACATCGTCGAAGAAGACTTGGTTGACTTCATGGTCTCCAGAAATTGTGATGATCGGCTCGACACTGATGCCGGGCAGGTCCATCGGGAAAAGAATGAAGGAGATCCCCTGTTGGCGCTTGCCTTCAGAGCTGGTCCGCACAAGGCAGAACATATTGTTGGCTACGTGAGCGCCCGTGGTCCAAATCTTTGTTCCATTGATGATGTAATCGTCGCCATCTGAAACAGCTTTGGTTTGCAGTGACGCGAGGTCAGAACCGGAGCCCGGTTCAGAATATCCCTGGCACCACCAATCTTCACCCGACAAAATACGCGGCAGGTAATGCGCGCGTTGTTCGTCGGTGCCATGCCCCATCAGTGTAGGGCCGACCATGGAAAGTCCCATGGACGCGACACCAGGAGCGCCAGCGCGGGCGCATTCGGACGCAAAAATAAATTTTTGCATCACTGTCCAGCCTGTACCGCCGAATTCTTTTGGCCAGCTCGGTGCCGCCCACCCACGTGCATTGAGAATTTGCAGCCATTCTTTACGCAACGGGTGGTCAACAAGAATGCCACTCGTCAGCCGTGCATGGGCTTTCAGGTCATCTGTCAGGTTGTCATCAAGGAAGCTCTGCACTTCGTCGCGAAAAGCGGCTTCTTCTGGCTTCATTTCTAAATCCACGAACCTGTCTCCTACCCAATTGAGTTCTGTTGCGAGCTTTTTGCCCCTTGTTGCCGCTAGCTTACCGCACGCACTAACAAGCGCAACAACAGGCCAATAGAGTTTGAGTTTTGCCCTTTCTGCCGCTGCGTCAAGCACGTAGAGTGCGGGCAGGAAAAAACAAGAATTGCATCTGAGGGAGAGAGAAAATGGATTTAGGGCTTAAAGGCAAGCGCGCGATTGTGTTGGGTGGAACACGGGGTATTGGGCGTGCGATCGCAGATTTGCTGGCTGACGAGGGTGCGGATGTTGCCATTTGCGCACGCAACCAGGATCAAATTGACAGTGCTGTCACAGACCTGAAATCAAAGGGTGTCTCAGCACATGGTCGCTCCGTTGATATCGCAGATCGAGAAGCACTTACCAATTGGGTGAATGATGCGGCTGGCCTTCTAGGCGGTGTCGATATCCTTGTCTCTAATGCCAGCGCTCTTTCCGCAGGCAATGCAGAGGACAATTGGCAGGCTGGATTCGATATTGATGTCATGGGAGCACAACGATCCATCACAGCGGCGCAACCTCATCTTGAAAAGGCAGCGGCTGAAAACGGTGATGCTTCCATCATTATCATATCTTCCGTGTCTGCGGCAGAAACCAGTTATCCAAATGCGTATGGTGCGATGAAAGCAGCCCTCATTCACGTTGGCAAAGGCTACGCGAAACAGCTGGCAGAAAAACATGTTCGCTGCAACGTCGTATCACCGGGAACGGTTTACTTCAAAGGTGGGGTTTGGAACATGATCGAGGAAAACATGCCCGACATGTACAAAGACGCGATGTCTAACAACCCAACCGGACGTATGGCAACACCGGAAGACATCGCCAATGCGTCGGTGTTTCTCGCGAGCCCGTGCTCAAGCTTTACCACCGGTGTGAATTTGGTTGTTGATGGCGCTTACACGACCCGCGTCAATTTCTAAAAGAACAGCTGTCTATNCGGGTTGAGACGTCGGCGCGGCATTTGTTTTGCGCCAACGGTCTGCCTCATGACACAGGCTCGCGATAACCTGTTCAAGGGAGGCAGGGGCAATGCCACGATAAAAACCGACGATCTCGCGGCTAATATCTTTTATCGGTTTATCATCAACAGACTTGTGCGTCCTATTGTGTTCTTCCACCATTCTTTTTATGGCGACGGTAACGGCAAAGCGTAGGTAGGGGTCCAAATTGGTCTCAAGATACAGCTCGCCCAACGCGTCTGTACCCGCGCCGAAGAGGGTGATGGCGATCTCTTCTCGTGATCGTGACGTTTGCACACGAAAGGCCGCTTTTGCAAATTCCAGAGACCCGGTGCAGACCATGCGCAGGACTAGGGATGCGGTTAGTTCATTGCGGGCGTTCAAATGTTCGGCAAGCAATTCCAAATCTTGTTCGGGCGAGCCAGCTTCAGCCGTTGCGCGCGTGAGGGCGTCCTCAAGAGCGGCCTCAACAATGGTGTTAGCCATCTCCGGAGGCAGAGCGTATTTTTCAATCAGCAGCTTTCGGGAGTGGTGACCAAATTCACGATCAAAATGATCTGCTAAAAGAATTTCATGGCATTGCGAAACAATCGGTTGGGATAGACCGTTTCGCGCGGCGACCAGCATCATTGCGTTTCCGCTGAGATCGTCCCGGCGAAGCAGCGCTTCCAAACCATCGTCTGCGATCTCGGCTGTTGCGTTTGTTAGAACGATTTCTGCCGCTATCACAGCGCCTGATTGCAATATGGAGTGTGTCACGGAGACGGATAGTCTATTGCGTCTCGCAATTTTGACTTGAGCTTCTTCTTTCGTGTCTTGATCTTCAATTTGACTGATCAGAAACTCATCACTCAGGACGGGTGAGCTTTCTAGTATCGGTCCGGCGACTTCGAGCACATCTTGAGCAAGTTGTTGCGCAAGCGATGCTGGCAAGAGTGGATACTCGGAGATGGCGCGCGAAACAGCTGCGCGGACCCGTATTTCTGCGTCTCCACTTAGCTCTTCAAGAAGATCGTGTGCCTTAGCCAATTCAGTGTCGCTCAAAGAGCCACCAGCAGCTAGCTGACCAAGCGCATTCGCCATATCGCCCATCTGCTCGGGCGTATGAGTGGTCTTGGGCGTCATATGAGAAACACCCTTTGGCTTTATATCGTCACCTTTTGCCATTCTAGCTCCTCGCACACCAAGAGTTTTAGCGAGAGAGCGATTAAGTAANCCTTAATATTTAGTGCTTTTCGCCCGCGCAGACGACAAGGGACCAGAGCCCGAAGGCTGTGTGCTCGGGATCATCGGCGAAAAGACAATGGCCCCTATTGGTCTTGAGCGCGTAGGGGGTTTTATGACCTAGGACATAATTGATCCGGCTAGCTCAACGCCTTTTTGTGCGCATATGTCTAGCCAACGGCGCATCACCGTGCGTGCGAACAGCGCTTGCCCATCATAGTAGGTTTTGATGGCGAGGCGCATTTCCGCGCGTACGACCTCTACATCGCATCCAAGTTCTTCGGCACGCAGGTCTGCCCATTTCATCAATGTGGGTTGGTCCATTTCCAAGTGAAACTGGAAGCCCCAATTTATCTCTCCAAACCGAAAGGCCTGCGACGGACAATCTGTGCGGGTTGAAAGAACTACGGCTCCGGTGGGTAGGTCAAATGTGTCGCCATGCCATTGCATCAGGGGCAAGTCTGGTGGGCTAGCGTTGAGCAGAGGGTCATTGGCGATTGCAGGTGACCACGTTTGTGGCAGAAAGCCCCATTCGGTGTGCCCCAGTTTGCGTACAGACCCACCATGTGCATCAGCCAACAATTGAGCTCCAAAACACACACCCATCACCGGCTTGTCTGCTTGATAAAAAGTGTGGAACAATTTTCGGGTTTGATCGACAAAAGGATAGTCTGTTTCGTCGAGAATGCTCATCGCGCCACCCAGCACGACTAGGCCATCAAATCCATCTGCAGAAGTTGGTACGGTACCTGGAAGCGACGGGTCATAACTGATGCCTTTGTAGGGCACGAGCACAGAAGTTGTGTGTGAANGGGCGCGTGTTTCTTCGCCTAACACACCTGGCGGTGAGCCTTCGTCGTTCATCAAGAACAAGATGCGCATGATCAGATGTTCCGTATGGAAGTGTTAATAGGCGATGCCCTTTAACACTTTGAGTGGCTCAGGAATTTCTTTTTCGTTCAGAAATTGTTTCATATCGATTTCAATATTTCGACTGAGCGTTGAGATCGGCACATCCGTGGCGCCTCCCTCAAAAGGGTCTTCAGAACTGTCGCTGACTTTTTCAATGATTAAGAAAACCCAAGAGACGATCGTTGCAAATGGCACGAGAGTGAAAATATATTCTATCTCAATAAGACCATCCAATTGATTGCGCACTGCCTCTGAATTAAACGCATCAACAAATGCAAAAGGCAGCAGCAAAATAAACAACCACGCGAAGATTGTACCAAAGTAAGCGATCTGGCGCGGGAATGGCGTGTTCTTGATGCGTTCGCACTTGCCTTGGCAATCATAAAAACGTCCAAGATGGGACATCATTTCCACAAGCCGATAGTCGCTGAGCAGTCCGTATTTGGCGAGCTCTCGCAACTTTTCTCCTTGCAAACGCAAAATGTGAGTGGCCGGGTTCACATGCGCTGCAATGTAGGATTGTTCGTCGGGATGCAGGTGTCGCAGGTAACTCTCAGGATTAGGGTGAAAGTCTGGATCAGTGAAGGGGCGGCGATAGTCAAAAATGTGCAAATTGTCCGATATCTTTAAGCGAGAATTTTTCCGCAATTGATAGGCAAGCGCATTGACCCAGGCAATGTGCCGTTCGATTAAATCACGGGCGACGGCATTGTCATTTTCGAATTTGTCATCATGAACGAGATTGTGTGCATAATTCGCCCAGGTGCGAGAGTTGTTGACGATCTCGCCCCAAATGGCACGCGCCTCCCACCACCGATTATAAGCAGACGTGCTTTTAAAACCGAGGTAGAGCGAGACCGCTACGCCGATGGTGGTCACCGGCAGAACCGGCACAGCAAGGAAACGCATATCTTGTATTTCATAGAGATAGACAATGAGACACGACCAGGAAGCAGAAAAAAGGATCACCCGCCAGCTGTCAAAAAACATATCTTTAATAGGCAGGGTACGGCGCACATACATCGTCAGAAACTTTCAGATCAAAAGAAGAAATTGGGCGTATCGATTATTGGTTTTCAGCGCGAACCATCATCTCTTTCAAAATGCCATTTCGCAGACTGTAGACAAGGCCATGAACTGATAGAGGTGCGCCTCGTTTCCAGGCGTTCTTCACAATGTTTGTATTGCAGACGTTGTTCGTCTGTTCGACCACATTTAGCTCGCACAAACGTTCGAGCCGCGCGGTTTCATCTGTAATTGCGGTGAGCTCTTTTTCATGGTGCCGGTGCACATCTCTGATGTGGTGAAGCCAATTGTCGATGAGGCCATGGTCTTTGTCTTCCATGGCGGCGGCAACGCCACCACACCCATAGTGGCCACATACAATGATATGTTTTACCTCAAGCACGTCCACCGCATATTGAATAACGGAAAGGCAATTGAGGTCGGACGGCACAACGACATTGGCGATGTTGCGGTGAACAAACACCTCACCCGGCGGCAGATCAACGATCTGATTAGCGGGTACGCGGCTGTCTGCACAGCCGATCCATAGAAATTCCGGATTCTGTTGCTGTGATAACTTGGTGAAATAGTCTGGATTGATTTCCTTAATCCGGTCTGCCCAAAGCTTATTGCGCTCAAACAGCTTGCTGATATCAGTCGTCTTCTTATCCATGTCGTGTCGCCCTTTNTTCCGACAGTCAATCNCGGCTCANAACTCTCATACCTTTTTGTGGAAAAATCTGCCAGAGCGAGTGCGCAATTTATCTCCCTCTCTGCGTGATTGCCCTTTCATCAATCATGGGCAAACCGGTTTGTGGCTCTAATCATCACATCCACAATGCCGGNCTCCGTCGCGGTGTGCCCCGCATCTGGCACAATGTGCAGCTCGCCCGTATCCCATGTTTGCGCGAGCTCCCAAGCGGTAAACATGGGTGTCACCACGTCATACCGTCCCTGAGCGATAACACCGGGAATGCCATTCAGGAGGTGGGCGTTNCGGATCAATTGATCCTGCGGTTCAAAATAGCCTTTGTTGACGAAATAGTGGCATTCAATGCGCGCAAACGCCAAAGCGAAGTGGGCATCATCAAATCGCGCAACCCGTTCGGGGTCTTCATAAAGNGAGAGAGTGGTGCCTTCCCAAACCGACCAAGCACGCGCACAGGCNAGTTTTTCTGCTTCATTGTCGCCNGTTAAACGCTTGTAGTAGGCGCTCATCAAATCACCACGCTCAGCTTCTGGGATCGGGGCAATNAACTTTTCCCAGGCATCTGGAAAGAGTGCGTCCGTTCCCTCTTGGTAGAACCACTGCAGCTCGCGCGGTCGCAACGTAAAGATGCCACGCATCACAAGCTCAGTAACCCGCGTCGGATGGGTTTCAGCATAAGCGATGGCGAGACACGACCCCCACGATCCGCCGCAAACCTGCCAGCGCTCAATGCCCAAATGTGTTCTCAGGTGCTCAATGTCGGAAACTAGATCCCAAGTTGTATTTCCCTCTAACGCCGCATGAGGTGTTGAGCGTCCACACCCGCGTTGGTCGAACAAAATGATTCGGTAATCTTCAGGGTTGTGTGTGCGACGCATTGCTGGGTTGCATCCACCNCCTGGTCCTCCGTGGAGGATGACAACGGGNTTGCCGTTGGGGTTGCCACATTCTTCATAGAACAGCGTATGGACGGGCGATACCGCAAGGAACCCCGTCGCGTGAGGGTCGATTTCCGGGTAAAGGGCGAGCCGATTTTCGGATGTTTTTGAAGAAACGGGCATTTGAGTGATTTGCTCCAGGACATAAAATGGTGGGCCCCAAGATAGGGGTCTGGAGATTTTCTGCATAAAAAAAATCACCAAGAAAAACAGACTCTTACGACCTCATTAACCAATTTTTTTTGACCCAACCCATACTACCGGTTGACGATAATTTTCGTTTAGCTACTATATCTGGACGCGCTGCATTCCGCTGGGGGAGTAGCGTATTCACAGACTTTTATGAGTTCTGCCTGTGTAGCTGGGCAGCAAAGGATTGCGCACATCTGGGCGCATCTCAGGGAATTTTTGTCCGTTTTCAGCGGTGGGAACGGATTTATTGGGGGCAGGCNTTCATGTTCAACGACACGTCCAAATCGGTCGATCCATCTGAGATTGAGGCTACCGTTTCGGCGATCATTACAGGCGAACGGGCTGCTGTGCGNCGGGTAAAAGGCGGGGATACTGCTGAACCTGAAATGCCGTTCGAAGTTGCCGACCAGACTGTGCAGTTTGAAGGACGCGGCTCGGTCAAGGTTGACCGCTCTCGCGACGCGCTGCTCACAGACTTTGGCAAAGCAACATTGACCGACCGCTACTTGATGCCCGGCGAAGGGTTTCAGGACCTGTTTGCACGTGTGGCTTCTTATTATGGCGACGATGCAGCGCACGCACAGCGTCTCTATGATTACATCTCCAAGCTCTGGTTTATGCCCGCAACGCCTGTTCTGTCGAACGGCGGTACGGAGCGNGGCCTGCCGATCTCTTGTTTCCTGAATGAAGCCAACGATACGCTGGAAGGCATCGTCGGTCTGTGGAATGAGAATGTTTGGCTGGCAGCTAAAGGCGGCGGCATCGGGTCTTACTGGGGCAATCTGCGCTCCATCGGCGAAAAAGTCGGCGGAAATGGCAAGACAAGCGGCATTGTGCCTTTCATCCGCGTGATGGATTCACTCACATTGGCAATCAGCCAGGGCTCGCTCCGTCGTGGCTCGGCTGCTTGTTACCTGCCGGTTGATCATCCTGAGGTTGAAGAGTTCATCGAAATTCGTCGCCCTACTGGTGGTGATCCAAACCGCAAAGCGCTGAACCTGCACCACGGTATTTTGATTTCCGATGCCTTCATGCGTGCGGTAGAAGCTGACGAAGATTGGGCTTTGCTTTCACCAAAAGATCGTACGGTTCAAAAAACTGTTTCTGCCCGGGGTCTGTGGATCCGCATGTTGACTGCCCGTGTTGAGACGGGCGAGCCCTACATGGTCTTCAAAGACACGGTGAACAACGCGCGTCCTGAACAGCACAAGCTTGCTGGCCTGGAAGTGAAAACGTCAAACCTCTGCGCTGAGATCACACTGCCAACGGGTATTGATCATCATGGGAATGCACGCACGGCGGTTTGTTGTCTGTCGTCGCTTAATGTTGAGAAATATCACGAGTGGAAGGATGACCCACAGCTGATCGAAGACGTGATGCGTTTCCTCGATAATGTTATTCAGGATTTCATCGACCGTGCACCAGACGAAATGGCACAGGCAAAATATTCTGCCATGCGCGAGCGCTCTGTTGGTCTGGGCGTCATGGGCTTCCATTCATTCCTGCAAGCCAACATGATCCCATTTGAAGGGGTGATGGCGAAGGTCTGGAACAA
>JGI24723J26617_10003503_pt1 | contig 11347 bp, 10 predicted proteins | sample Cruoilmetagenom6_FD_26617 | JGI IMG/M metagenome (IMG submission 26617) | reverse complement strand
ACCTGTTTGTGAATGCCAGTTCCATTGCTTCAACCACAAGCATCATATCCGCCGAATTCTTGCCACAGCCAGAATCTACAAACTTGAATCCCGGCTTTTCCTTCCAACCAGGGATCGTGCCGCCATTTCCATAAACACGCCGAACCAAAGGAGTTCCCAACTGATTTGCCTGCTGCATTATTTCTTTGGCAAAATCGTGGGAAATATTCTCGCCATCGACCAGAACCGCTACGCGCCCTTGCGGTACTGGTATGGAAGAACTCATATTCACTGGCATCTCCTGAACTGACTATATCCACATCATTGACCGGAATTGTGTCAACAGAATGAAACCCCACCACCTTTCCGGCGCGACAAAAAACCGTCACCTGTGACGGATAAACGCGCGACCAACATCGGTAGCGGGCCAAACAGGCCGATTTTCCCAGCCGATCAATTCGCCTGCCCTTCCCCCAACACGTTCCACCTGCCATAATGCCCCAAAAGCCAAAACCAATAAGAGCAGCGGTATGAACGATCTCCTTTCCGGGCAGCCGGACCCGTCCGACTATAACGCCGCCTCGATCGAGGTGCTGGAGGACATGGAGCATGTGCGCCTGCGCCCCGGCATGTATATCGGCGGTACGGATGATCGTGCGTTCCACCACCTTGTCGCGGAAATCGTCGACAACTCGATGGACGAGGCCGTGGCAGGGCACGCCACAAGGATCGAGGTCGAACTGCATGAAAACGGCCATGTCACCGTGCGCGACAACGGCCGGGGCATTCCCATCGACCCGCATCCGAAATTCCCCGAAAAATCGGCGCTGGAGATCATTTTCTGCACCCTGAACGCGGGCGGCAAATTCTCGGGCGACAGCTATGAGACTTCGGGTGGCCTGCATGGGGTCGGCTCGTCCGTGGTCAACGCATTGTCCGATTTTGTGCGCGTCGAAGTGGCCCGCAACAAAGAACTTTTCGCGATGGAATTCCGCCGCGGTGTTCCGCAAGGCAAGCTTGAGAAGATCGGCGCGGCTTCGAACCGGCGCGGCACCTCGGTCACGTTCCACCCCGATCCCGAGATTTTTGGCCATCTGAAGTTCAAACCCGCGCGGCTTTACAAAATGGCGCGTTCAAAGGCCTATCTGTTTTCGGGGGTCGAAATCCGCTGGAAATCGGCCATTGACGATGGCGAAACACCGACCGAGGCCACGTTTCACTTTCCCGGCGGCCTGTCCGACTACCTGATGGAAACCCTGGGCGAGGCGTCGACCTATGCCGAGAAACCCTTTGCCGGAACGGTTGATTTTCGCGAAAAGTTCAACACCCCCGGTAAGGTGGAATGGGCGATCAACTGGACCCCGTCACGCGACGGGTTCATCCAGAGCTATTGCAACACCGTGCCCACCCCCGAAGGCGGCACTCACGAGGCCGGGTTCTGGGCGGCGATCCTGAAAGGTATCCGTGCGTATGGCGAATTGGTCAGCAACCGCAAAGCGGCACAGATCACCCGCGACGACCTGACCACGGGCGGTTCGGCATTGGTGTCGTGTTTCATCCGCGAACCCGAGTTTGTCGGCCAGACCAAGGACCGGCTGGCCACGGTCGAGGCGCAGAAACTGGTTGAAAACGCGGTCCGGGACCATTTTGACAACTGGCTTGCGGCGGATACCAAATCGGCGGGCGCGATCCTTGATTTCCTGGTACTGCGCGCCGAGGAACGGCTGCGGCGGCGTCAGGAAAAGGAAACCGCGCGCAAATCCGCCACCAAGAAACTGCGTCTGCCCGGCAAGTTAACTGATTGCTCCTCCAACAGCCGCGAAGGCACTGAACTGTTCATCGTCGAGGGTGACAGCGCCGGCGGTTCGGCCAAAATGGCGCGGGACCGCAAGACACAGGCGCTGCTGCCCCTGCGCGGCAAGATTCTGAACGTGTTGGGGGCGGCCAGTTCAAAACTTGGCACGAATGCGGAAATAAATGATTTGTCACAGGCGCTTGGCGTTGGACTTGGCACCAAATTCAACATCGACGATCTGCGGTATGACAAAGTCATAATCATGACCGATGCCGACGTGGATGGTGCCCATATCGCCGCCCTGCTGATGACGTTCTTCTTCACCCAGATGCGCCCGATGATCGACACTGGGCACCTTTACCTGGCCTGCCCGCCCCTGTTCCGGCTGACGCAAGGCGCGCGCCGGATCTATTGCGTGGATGAGGCCGAGAAAGACCTGAATATGGAAAAGGGTCTGGGCGGCAAAGGCAAGATCGACGTTTCACGCTTCAAGGGTCTGGGGGAAATGGATGCCAAAGACCTGAAAGACACCACCATGAACCCCAAAACCCGCAAACTAATCCGCGTGACAATCGACGAGGACGAGCCGGGCGAAACCGGCGATCTGGTGGAACGGCTGATGGGCAAGAAACCCGAAATGCGGTTTGAGTATATCCAGGAGAATGCGCGGTTTGTGGAAGAGCTGGACGTTTAGAGCGTGTTGCGTTTTATCTGAGCCAGAAAGCATCACAATTCGCCAACTCTTGGGATGAATTGTGATTCAGGTTAAACACAAAGCGGTTTAGCCCCGGATTGTGCCGTCCGTCGCCCGAAAGCCGTCAGATCGCCAGATACTCGGCCCGAAGGCCTTCGTTCTCAAGCACTTCGGCGGCTGATCCGTCAAAGACGATGCCGCCCGTGTCGAGGATCACGGCCCGGTCCGCCAGTTCCAGCGCACGCACCGCGTTCTGTTCAACAATCACCGTAGTGATGCCCTGTTCCTTGATGTGCACCAGGGTCTTTTCGATCTCGTCAACAATCACCGGGGCCAGACCTTCGTAAGGTTCGTCCAGCAACAACACCTTGATGTCACGCGCCAGCGCCCGGGCGATGGCCAGCATCTGCTGTTCGCCGCCCGACAAGGTCACGCCCTCTTGCTTGCGCCGCTCGCCCATGCGCGGGAACAGTTCATAAAGCCGCTCCAGCGACCAGCCGATCGGCGGCGCGATCTGCGCCAGTTGGATGTTTTCCTCAACCGTGAGGCCGGCAATGATACGGCGGTCCTCGGGTACCAGGCCGATCCCGGCCTGCGCGGCCTCATGCGCGGCCATGTTGTGCAAAGGCTGGTGGTCCAGCCATATCTCGCCATGGGTCAGCTGCGGGTCGGCCAGCCGGGCAATAGTGCGCAAGGTAGAGGTCTTGCCCGCGCCGTTTCGGCCCAGCAGCGCCAAGATTTCGCCCTCGTGTACATTGAAACTGATACCTTGAACGATATAGCTTTCTCCGTAGTAGGAATGCACATCCCACACCGACAGAAAGGCCGGGGCGGTGGTGGCCTGATTGGCATTCCTGGAAAAATCCGGTTTGACGTTCATCTGATCTTATCCTTTATCCGGCTGACTCGCCCAGATACGCTTCGCGTACCTTGGGGTGGCCCTTGATGTTTTCCGGGCTGTCCTCGACCAGCGGCGTGCCTTGCGCCAGCACGGTGATCCGTTCGGCCAGCGAGAACACCACATGCATGTCGTGTTCGATGATGGCGATGGTGATGTCGCGTTCGTCCTTGATCTGTTTCAGCAGGTCGATGGTGTTGTTGGTGTCGGCCCGCGCCATGCCGGCGGTGGGTTCATCCAGCAACAACAGCCGCGGTTCCTGAGACAGGCACATGCCGATCTCAAGGCGCCGCTTGTCGCCGCGCGACATGGCGGCGGCGTGCATGTGGCGCTTGTCGGCCATGTTCATGTCCTCAAGCATCTGTTCGGCGCGATCGATAATGTCCTTTTGGCCATTGATCAGCGGCATTGCGTTCATCTCGAACGACCCGTCGCGTTTGGCGAAACAGGGGATCATCATATTTTCCATCACCGTCAGGTCGCCGAATATTTCGGGAGTCTGGAACACCCGCGATATGCCCATCTGGTTGATCTCGTAAGGCGCGCGCCCCAGCACCGATTGCCCGTCGAACATCACCGACCCGGTGTCGGGGATCAACTTGCCGACCAAAACGTTCAGGAGGGTGGATTTGCCCGCGCCATTTGGCCCGATGATGGCGTGAACGGTGTTTTCAACAACGTTCAGGTTCACGTCATCCAGCGCCTGAAGGCCTCCGAACCGCTTGCCGACGTTTTTGACTTCCAGAATGTTCATCTGTCTGCCCTCCTATTCCGCAGGCTTGGTGGTGCCGGAGGAGGTATCCTCGGACCGATTGCGACGCAGCCATCTGCCGATCCGCTGCCCCCCCTCGACAAGGCCACCGGGCAGGAAAGTGACGATCAGCATGAACAAAACACCCAAGGTAAGATGCCAGCCGGAACCGACGAAATGCTCAAGCACCCAGATCAGCCCGTTCTCAATACTGTCGGGCAGGAAACCGAACCAGCCATGCAGGACGCTGTCGTTGATCTTGGAGAATATGTTTTCGAAGTACTTGATGAAACCGGCCCCAACGACCGGCCCGATCAGCGTGCCGGCCCCGCCGAGGATGGTCATCAGAACCACTTCGCCAGACGCGGTCCACTGCATCCGCTCGGCCCCCGCCAGAGGATCCATCGAGGCCAGCAAACCGCCCGCCAGCCCGGCATACATGCCCGAGATGACAAAGGCCGCCAGCGTATAGGGCTTGGTGTTCAGCCCGGTATAATTCATCCGCTGCTGGTTCGATTTCACCGCCCGCAGCATCAGTCCGAAGGGCGAGCGGAAGATGCGGATCGACAGGTAGAACGATGCCAGCATCAGCAGCGCGCACAGGTAATAACCCACCGCAAAGTCAAAGCTCCACCCGGCGATGTCCAGCGTATAGGTCGATCGCATTTCCAGCCCGAACAGGTTGGTGACGGTGGGCGAATCCGGTCCCATCAGGATCTGAGGGTCGTCGTTGTAGACCTGAAGCCCGGTTTCACCATTGGTGATCGGTGTCAGCACCGAATAGGCCAGCCGGAACGACATTTCCGCCAGCGCCAGCGTCAGGATCGAGAAATAGATGCCTGAGCGGCGCAACGAGATATAGCCGATCACCAGCGAAAACAGCCCGGCAACAATGACCGACAGAATGATAGCGGGCACCACATTCATGCTGAGCAGTTTGAACATCCAGACGGCGGAATATGACCCCACCCCCAGGAACGCCGCATGGCCAAAGCTTAGATATCCGGTAAGGCCAAACAGGATGTTGTAACCGATGGCGAGGATGCCAAAGATAACAAAGCGCTGCATCAGGTCCGGGTATCCGGCGTTGAACTGCGCCAAGGCGCTGTCGCTGGGAAACGGGTTCAGGATGAACGGGGCCAGCAACGTCAGAATGGCGACGAACATCAGCAGGCGGGCGTCTCTTTTTTCCATACCAAACATCGGCTTATTCCTCCATCACACCTTTGCGGCCCATCAGGCCACGCGGNCGGGCAAGCAAGATGATGATTGCGACGACATAGATTATGATCTGGTCNATGCCGGGCAACAGCGCCTTNACCTCGTTCATCGAAGCAAAGCTTTCGAGGATGCCCAGAAGGAACCCGGCCAGCACCGCACCCGGCAGGCTGCCCATGCCGCCGACCACCACCACCACAAAGGACAGCACAAGGAAATCCATGCCCATATGGTAGTTGGGCGAGTTGATCGGCGCGTACATCACGCCCGCAAGTCCCGCCACCGCCGCGGCAATGCCGAACATGATGGTGAACCGTTTGTCGATGTTGATACCCAGCAGGCCGACGGTTTCACGATCAGCCATGCCGGCCCGCACCACCATGCCGAAGGTGGTGAATTGCAGGAACGAAAACACCGCAGCGATGATCAGCGCCGAAAAGCCAAAATAGACCAGTCGCCAGACCGGATAGATGATCACGTTGGGGTCATAGCCGATCAGGACGCCGAAATCGAAACTGCCCTTGAAGGCCGCGGGGGCCGGGGTTGGGATCGGGTTGGCCCCGTAATAATGTTTGATAAGCTCCTGCAACACGATCGCCAGACCAAAGGTGACAAGGATCTGGTCGGCATGTTCGCGCTTGTAGAAATGCTTGATCAGCCCGCGTTCCATGATGTAGCCGACGGCCAGCATCACGGGAATGGCAAACAGGATCGCCAATGGCACCGACCAGTCGATGATCGCCGCGCCCATTTCAGGGCCGAACCAGCTTTCGACATAAGGTGTCTTGACCTTCAGCGCATTGCCAAGAAAGTCCTTTTGCGTCTCGTCGATCGTCTCAAAGCTGAGTGTCAGGATGCGTTGCATGGTGACGGCACAGAACGCGCCGATCATGAACAGGGCCCCGTGGGCGAAATTCACCACCCCCAGCGTGCCGAAGATCAGTGTCAGCCCCAGCGCGATCAGCGCATAGGCCGANCCCTTGTCGAGGCCGTTGAGAATTTGCAGAAGGATTGCGTCCATCGGTCCCCACCTTAGGGTTTGTCTGGGTGGTCATAGGTCGATCCGGCAATGCTCCGTGAGTGGCGTGCCGGATCGGGATGGGGCGGCCGCGCGACAGGCACGGCCGACCCAGGTTCAAAGGCGTTTACGCGCCCGGGTTACATTTGCCCAACTGGCCACCGGCAAACATCGGGTGATCCGGCGGATAGGTAACCTGCGCCGCCGGTGTTACCTCGACCACTTCCAGAAGGTCGAATTCCGAGGTCGGGTTCTCTTTACCCTTCACCACCAGAACGTCCTTGAAACACTGGTGATCGGCGGCACGGTACAGTGTCGGACCGTTGCCCAGCCCGTCGAACTCGAACCCTTCCAGGGCCTCGCCGATGCCACAGGGGTTGAACGTGCCCGCGCGCTCTGCCGCGTCTGCATACAAAAGCGTCTGACAGTAAACCGTGTGGGCGGCCTGCGATGGCGGAAAGCCGTATTTGGTGCCGAACGACTTGACGAATGCCTTGGTGCCTTCATCCGGCAATGACCAGTGCCAGTTGGTTGAACCAAGAATGCCCTTGACGTTAGCACCAGCACCCTTTGCCATCAGGCGGCTATAAAGCGGCACGACGATTTCAAAGTTCTTGCCGTTGACCATCTTGTCCTTCAGGCCAAACTGAACCGCGTTGGTCAGCGAGTTGACCATGTTGCCGCCATAGTGGTTCAGCACCAGCACGTCAGCACCCGAATTCAGGACCGGCGCGATGTAGGACGAGAAATCGGTCGAGGCCAGCGGTGTTTTCACCTTCTCGACGGTGTTCCAGCCAACCGCTTCGGTGGCGGCTGCAATCGATTCTTCCTGGGTCCAGCCCCAGGTGTAATCCGCCGTCAGGTGATAGGCGTTCCGGTCCTTGCCATAAAGCTTTTCAAGCACCGGGGCCAGCGCGGCAGCAGACATATAGGCGTTAAAGAAGTGGCGGAAACCGTTGGCCTTCTTGTCCTTGCCTGTGGTGTCGTTCGAGTGGGTCAGGCCAGCCATAAAGATGACGCCCGCCTCTTGGCAGAGACCCTGAACCGCGATGGCAACGCCCGAGGACGAGCCGCCGGTGATCATCACCGCGCCGTCTTTTTCGATCATCGACTTCGCCGATGCGCGTGCTGCGTCGGATTTGGTCTGGGTGTCGCCCGTGACATACTGAACCTTGTTACCAAGGATGCCGTTGCCCTTCAGTGACTTGGAACTGAACGTGTTCATCATGCCGCCGTCGCCGCCGCCATTCAGATGCTCGACCGCCAGTTCATAGGCGCGCAACTCGTCCGCGCCCTCATCTGCGTAGGGGCCGGTTTGCGGTACGTTGAAGCCCAGCGTGACACCACTGCCAGTGGGCGCATTGGTGTAGGCTGCTGCGGACGAGGCCGTGAAAATCGTCGGCAAGGCAACGCCGGCCCCGGCTATCGCGCCGGTTTTCAGCACGCCGCGACGTGTGACATCAGATTTGGACATGAAATCCTCCCATTACGTGAAATGTGCCGAAGCGCCCCCCTTGGGTTCCCTGGGCACACGCACAATTGTGCAAATTCAATATGAGGCGGAGTTGGAAAATACTGCAATAAGTCTATTGAAAAGAACAAGAATTCTGTAAATAACTGAACAGGAAATTCGCGCAAACTGAAAACAAACTTATATTGCAGCGCAGAAAGCCATTGATAATCGGATGGAAAAAGGGGCACCAGCATGGGCCGCGATACCCTGACAGGAAGCCGTATTCGCGAACGGCGCTCCATTGCCGGCATCCGCCAGGCCGAACTAGCGCGTCAGATCGGTATCTCGGCCTCGTATCTCAACCTGATCGAACATAACCGGCGTAGAATCGGCGGCAAACTGTTGGTCAATATCGCCCGCGTTCTGGAGGTCGAGCCGTCGATGCTGACCGAAGGCGCAGAAGCGGCGCTGATTGCCACGCTGAAGGTGGCCGCCGCAGATACCGGGGGCGGGGCGATGGCCGCCGAAACCGACCGCACGGACGAGTTTGCCGGGCGTTTTCCCGGCTGGGCCGAGGTTCTGGCGGCCGGGTATCGGCGCATTACACAACTGGAGCGCACGGTCGAGATCCTGTCAGACCGGCTAACCCACGATCCGCAGCTGGCGGCGTCACTGCACGAGGTGCTGTCGACCGCCGCTTCGATCCGTTCAACCGCGTCGATTCTGGCCGAAACCGGAGAGCTTGAACCACAATGGCGTGACCGGTTTCATCGCAACCTCAATCAGGACAGCCGGCGATTGGCACAAAGTAGCAAGGCGCTGGTGACCTATCTGGATGAAAGCGGCGACAGCGAGGACCGGCGCGGCGTGCCGCAGGAAGAGGTCGAAAGTTTCTTTGCCGCGCATGACCACCATTTTGCCGGGATCGAAACCGGCTCAGAGACACGGGAATCGCTGATCCGGAATGCGACCGAACTGACATCGGATGCGGCAAGGGTGATTGCGGGTCACGCGCTTGGCCAATACGCCCAGGACGCCGCCGCCATGCCGTTGCCGGCGGTTTTGCAGGCACTGGGTCAGGATGGTCTGGACCCGGTGGTCCTGGCGGACCGGTTTGGCACCGACCTGCCATCGGTGTTTCGCCGGCTGGCTGCCATGCCCGAAAAGGACATGCCGGTTGCGGTTGGGCTGGTGATTTGCGACGCTTCCGGCAGCATCCTGTTTCGCAAACCGGTCACCGGGTTCGCCCTGCCGCGATTTGGCGCGTCCTGTCCATTGTGGCCACTGTTCGGCGCGCTGAGCCGTCCGATGGTGCCGATCCGGCGCAAGGTATCGCAACTGGGCCGGACCATGGCCCGGTTCGACTGTCTGGCCGTGGCCTGGCCGCAGGGCACGCCCGCCTTCGAACGCGAGCCGCAGTACCGTTCGGTGATGCTGATCCTGCCGCTACCCGCCGGCGAGGACAAGGAAGATGACGTGCAGCCGGTCGGCAGTACCTGCCGCGTCTGTCCGCGCCGCGACTGTGGTGCCCGGCGTGAACCGTCAATCCTGAGAGAAGGGTTTTGACAGGCATGCAAAGGCAGGGATAGTCTGGCGTTAAAGAAGGGGTATTGCGCGGCCCTGTCCGCGCAATGCACAAGGCCGGGGAGGGCCGGGGAGGGTCGTTTCAACATGAACCGAAAAGTACTGCTGATCGAGGATGAGCCAAACATCATCGAAGCGATCCGCTTTCTGCTGGCCCGCGACGGCTGGGATGTGGACACCCATTCAGATGGCACCGACGCGGTCGAGGTGATCCGCGCCGCCACGCCGGATCTGGTCATTCTGGATGTCATGCTGCCGGGCAAGAGCGGGCTGGATATTCTGCGTGACCTGCGGGAGCTGGACGGCTTTGCCACCCTGCCGGTGCTGATGCTGACCGCGCGCGGTCAGGCGCGTGACCGGGAACTGGCGGAAAAGGCCGGGGTCAGCCGGTTCATGACCAAACCGTTCTCCAACAAAGAGGTTCTGACGGCGGTGCGCGATCTGCACGCCCAGGCCTCGCGGCAATGACCGGCAAGGATGGCGCGCCACGGACAGAGCCACCGCGCGCGCCACAGACCGTGTTTCTGGAACGCCAGTCCTATCGCCGGCGCCGTCTGATAGATGTCGCGCGATTGATGCCGTTGCTGGGGGCGTTGCTGTTGCTGGTGCCGCTATTGTGGTCCGGTGCCGGGCAGATACCGGGGGCAGAAGGCCCTGCCGCGCCAATGCCCATGTCCGGCGCGATTACCTATGTTTTCTCGGTCTGGGCCGCGCTGATTGCTGGTGCCGCGCTGTTCGGTGCCGGTGCCCGGCGCTGGGGCGCGGATGATCGCCAGTCTGAACCGGGGCGCGACTGAATGGCGTCGGCAAATGCTTTGGTTCTGGTAAGCCTGGCCTATGTGGCGCTGTTGTTTGTCGTGGCCTTTACAGCGGACCGGCTGGCTGCCACGGGGCGTTCGACCTGGTTGCGCTCGCCTTTGATATATACGCTGTCGTTGTCGATCTATTGCACTGCCTGGACCTTTTACGGCGCGGTTGGCTATGCGGCGCGTTCGGGGCTGGAATTCGTCACGATCTATCTTGGTCCGACCCTGGTGATGGTCGGCTGGTGGTGGGGCCTGCGTAAACTGGTGCGGATCGGGCGCAGTCAGCGGGTGACATCCATCGCCGATCTGATCTCGTCGCGCTATGGCAAATCGACGCTGCTGGCGATCTGCGTGACGGTTCTGGCGGTGATCAGCGTGACGCCTTATATCGCGCTGCAACTTCAGTCGATCACCCTGTCGTTCTCAATCTTCTTCGCCGCCGAGCCGTCACCCGGTTTCAGCCCCGGATCCAGCGTGTTCTGGGTTGCCTCGGGTCTGGCGGTATTCGCGATCCTGTTCGGCACCCGCAATCTGGACGCAAACGAACGACACCACGGCGTCGTCACCGCCATCGCGCTTGAGGCGGTGGTCAAACTGGTGGCGCTTTTGGCGGTCGGCATCTTTGTGGTCTGGGGGATGTCGGATGGGGTAGAGGCGACGATGGCGCGCATCGACGCCTCCGAGATCGGCCAGTGGCAGGTCAATGGCGGGGCGGGTGGGCGACCATCACCTTCCTGGCGGCGGCCGCCTTTGTCTGCCTGCCACGGATGTTTCAGGTGATGGTGGTGGAAAACGACGATGAACGCCACCTGCGTACCGCCGCCTGGGCATTTCCGCTGTATCTGTTGTTGATGAGCCTGTTTGTCGTGCCGATTGCCGCCGTCGGGCTGGAAGTCATGCCGCAAGGCTCCAACCCGGACCTGTTTGTTCTCAGCCTGCCGCTTAGTCAGGGNCGCGACGGGCTGGCGATGTTGTCNTTTTTGGGTGGGTTTTCNTCGGCCACNTCGATGGTGATTGTCGCNGCAATGGCGCTGTCGACCATGGTGTCGAACCATATCGTCATGCCGATCTGGCTGGCGTCGCGTGGCGGCGGAGCGTCACAATCGGGCGATGTGCGCAATGTGATACTGGTATCCCGGCGGGTGTCGATC
>JGI24723J26617_10003502_pt1 | contig 11347 bp, 4 predicted proteins | sample Cruoilmetagenom6_FD_26617 | JGI IMG/M metagenome (IMG submission 26617) | reverse complement strand
ACGATGTCTTTAAGAAGGTGTTCCAGAAGTCTGCCGTAAAGCGCACCAAATTCTCCGGTTTAAAACGAAACATTGAGTTTTTGAAGTAGGACGGAAGTTAAATTTTTCAGGACCCATTATCGTTATCGGAACCTATCCCCCTCCTTGGGAGGGGTCAGGGGAGGTCAGCCAAAAAGGATTGGGAAGAAATTACAGAAGATGTCTTTAAGAAGGTGTTCCAGAAGTCTGCCGTAAAGCGCACCAAATTCTCTGGTTTAAAACGAAACATTGAGTTTTTGAAGTAGGACGGAAGTTAATTTTTTTCAGGACCCATTATCGTTATCGGAACCTATCCCCCTCCTTGGGAGGGGTCAGGGGAGGTCAGCCAAAAAGGATTGGGAGGAAATTACGGACGATGTCTTTAAGAAGGTGTTCCAGAAATCTGCCGTAAAACGTACTAAATTTTCCGGTTTAAAAAGGAATTTGGAATTTCTGAAGTAGGGAACAGGTTTCCTTAAGTGTAGGCCCACCACTGTAAAAGAAACGGCTCCCTTCTTGGAGAGTGCCATTTTTGCGTATTTGGTGGGAGTTTTGGACCGGGTAATTAAAAATTGAATTACACTACTTCTTTTGAAGCGATGGTAGATTACTTTTTTAAATCCTTTTAATTTAAAGAATACTCTTAACTTTGTTTTTCTAATATCACACTATATGAGCAAGCAAAAGACAAGAAGGGAAGCACTGGTATACCACGCCAAACCACAACCTGGAAAGATAAAAATAGTTCCTACCAAACCCTATGCCACCCAAAGGGATTTAGGTCTTGCCTATTCACCCGGTGTGGCAGAGCCCTGTCTGGAAATTGCCAAGGACAAGGACAACGTGTACAAGTATACGGCCAAAGGCAATATTGTAGCCGTAATATCCAATGGAACCGCAGTCCTAGGATTGGGCGATATTGGTCCCGAGGCTTCAAAGCCGGTGATGGAAGGTAAGTGCTTGTTATTTAAGATTTTCGCAGATATAGATGGAATAGACATTGAATTGGACACTACCGATGTTGAAAAATTCATTGAAACCGTAAAGATAATTGCTCCAACGTTTGGAGGTATAAATTTGGAGGACATTAAGGCTCCTGAAGCTTTTGAAATTGAAAGACGTTTAAAAGAGGAGCTGGATATTCCCGTAATGCACGATGACCAACACGGAACGGCTATAATTTCGGCCGCGGCACTTTTGAACGCTTTGGTGCTTACCAACAAAAAAATTAGTGATGTCCGTATCGTAATCAGTGGGGCAGGTGCTGCTGCCGTTTCATGTACCCGCCTGTACAAAGCTTTCGGGGCCAAAAACAAAAATATTGTAATGTTGGATAGCAAAGGGGTTATCCGGAGCGATCGGGATAACTTGTCTGCCGAGAAATTGGAGTTTGCTACGGATAGGAAAATCGATACCTTGGAAGAGGCCATGAAAGATGCCGATGTTTTTATTGGTCTTTCCGTTAAGGATATCGTTTCAGAAAAAATGTTATTGTCCATGGCTAAAGATCCCATTGTGTTTGCCATGGCCAATCCCGATCCGGAAATAGATTATAACCTGGCCATAAAAACCAGAAAGGATATCATCATGGCCACAGGTAGGTCCGATCATCCGAATCAAGTGAACAATGTTTTGGGATTCCCTTTTATTTTTAGGGGGGCATTGGATGTAAGGGCTACCAAGATAAACGAAGCTATGAAAATGGCGGCAGTGAAGGCTTTGGCAGAACTTACCAAGGAGCCTGTTCCGGAACAGGTGAATATCGCCTACGGACAAACAAGGTTGACCTTTGGGCGGGAGTATATAATTCCAAAACCTTTTGATCCCAGATTGATTTCTGAGATACCCCCTGCCGTTGCAAAGGCGGCTATGGAGAGTGGAGTGGCCAAAATGCCTATTGATGATTGGGATAAGTATAGGGAGGAATTATTACAGCGCTCCGGGAATGACAATAAAATAGTCCGTTTGCTTCACGACCGTGCCAGAATGAACCCTAAAAAAATTGTATACGCCGAGGCCGATCATCTGGACGTTCTAAAGGCTGCCCAAATTGCCTATGAAGAAGGGATGGCAATTCCAATTTTATTGGGGAATAAAGCAGTTATTGCAGAATTGATGAAAGAATTGGAATTTGACGCCGATATTCTCGTTATAGATTCCCATGCCGATGAAGCCAATGACAAAAGAAATCAATATGCTTCCAAGTATTTTGAAAATAGACAGCGTAGCGGGGTAAGTCTTTTCAGTGCCCGTGCTAAGATGAGGGAGCGTAACTATTTTGCGGCAATGATGGTTTTGGAGGGAGATGCCGATGGTATGATTTCCGGATACTCCAGAGCATACCCAACCGTGGTAAAACCAGTGTTCGAAGTAATAGGAAGGGCTGCCAACGTTAAGAAAGTATCTACGGTGAACATTATGATTACCGAAAGAGGCCCCTTGTTTTTGGCCGATACTTCCATCAACATCGATCCCAGTGCCGAGGAAATCGCCGAAATTGCAAAGATGACGGCCAATGTAGCCGTTACTTTTGGCTTTAGCCCCGTAATGGCCCTATTGTCCTATGCCAATTTTGGATCTTCTACACATCCCCGTGCTACCAAAGTCAAGGAAGCTGTAAAAATATTGCATGCCACCAACCCGGAATTAGTGGTAGATGGTGAACTGCAAATCGACTTTGCTTTGAACAAGGAACTGCATCAGGGTAAATTTCCCTTTTCCAAATTGTCCGGTAAAAAAGTAAATACACTTATTTTTCCCAATTTGGAGTCGGCCAACATTACCTATAAGCTGCTGAAAGAATTGAACCAGGCAGATTCCATTGGTCCTATCATGGTAGGTTTGAGACGTTCCGTTCATATCCTTCAATTAGGGGCCAGTGTGGACGAGATGGTCAATATGACCGCTGTTGCGGTTATTGACGCCCAAGAGCGTGAAAAGAGAAAATTGGCAAAAAAACAAAAGTAGAATAGTTGAAATAAATTCAGGTTTCGAGATATTGGAAAGCTGGGTTCTGAAATCCCCAATAACAAATGATTACCCATTTAAAAGGAAAACTTGTTGAAAAAAATCCAACCCATATTGTAATTGAATGTGCGGGAGTAGGATATTTTGTAAATATTTCTTTGCACACGTTTTCAAAAATTGGGGATTCGGAAAGTATTCAACTGTACACCCATCTACAAGTAAAGGAAGATTCACATACTTTGTTCGGGTTCTCTGAAAAGTCCGAAAGGGAGATATTCAGATTGTTGTTGTCCGTGTCAGGTATAGGATCCAGTACGGCCAGAACCATGTTGTCTTCCCTGTCCCCTAGTCAAATTAGGGATGCCATTGCAACAGGGGATGTGCCTACTATTCAGGGAATCAAAGGCATCGGTGCCAAAACGGCACAACGGGTAATTCTGGACCTAAAGGATAAGGTTTTAAAAGTCTACGATATTGATGAACTTTCCGCCCCATCAAACAATACAAATAAAGATGAAGCGTTATCTGCATTAGAGGTTCTTGGTTTTGTCCGCAAGCATGCTGAAAAGGTTGTGGATAAAATAGTTGGCCAAGACCCTGGACTAAGCGTAGAGGACATTATAAAACTTGCGCTTAAAAATTTATAACAAGTTTGAAAAAAGGGGCAAAATTTTATCTTAAATCATCATTTAAGCTTACCATCCTACTATTTATTTTCTTGGGCTCAACGGGTACTTCCGTGGCACAGGAAATAGAAGGGGAAGATGCAATTGGGCAAGAAGCGGACTCGCTAAAAACTGGTGTTGCTCTGGGGAGATTGAAAATGGAAAACCCGGACAGCATTGTTTCAAAATATACGTATGATCCCGATCTGGACAGATATATCTATACTGTAAGTGTAGGGGATTATGATATCAATTACCCCGTTATCCTTACTCCCGACCAATACTTGGAACTTGTGCGCCGGGAGGGTATGAAGTCTTATTTTAAAGAAAAAATTGATGCTTTTTCAGGCAAAAAAGAGGGTAGTGAGGCGGCCCGTAAAAATTTACTTCCCAATTTTTATGTAAATAATAGTTTTTTTGAAAGTGTCTTTGGAGGCAATACCATTGAGGTAATTCCACAAGGATCGGTGGCAATGGATTTAGGTGTCATTTGGCAAAAAAACGATAACCCCTCCCTGTCCCCACGTAACAGGACCAATCTTTCCTTTGATTTTGACCAGCGGATAAGCTTAAGTATGTTGGGTAAAATTGGGGAGCGACTACAGGTTACAGCTAATTACGATACCGAGGCAACCTTCGATTTCCAGAATTTGGTAAAGTTGGACTACACGCCATCCGAGGATGATATACTTCAAAAAATTGAAGTGGGTAATGTTAGTATGCCCCTTAATAGCTCCTTGATTACCGGGGCTCAAAGCCTCTTTGGGGTAAAGACAGAATTGCAATTTGGGAAGACTAGGGTTACTGCCGTATTTTCGGAACAAAGGTCCCAGAGCAATACAGTGGTGGCACAAGGTGGGGGTACGGTGAACGACTTTGAGCTTAGGGCCCAGGATTACGATGCCGACAAACACTTTTTCTTGGCCCATTATTTTAGGGATAATTATGATGCAGCCCTTGCAGACTATCCTTATATAAGGAGCCAGGTCCAAATAACAAGGTTGGAGGTGTGGATTACCAATAGGAGCCAGCAAACCGTGAATATTAGAAATGTTGTCGCTATTCAGGATTTGGGGGAAGTGCAACCGGAAAAAACCAGAATAGGGAGGAACAATGGGGATCCTGCTGGATTTTTTAATAGCTCTGCTGCCGGAAATTTACCAAGGAATGCTGCCAACGATTTTGATCCCCTCCAAATTGGATCGGGAGGAGCGCTTACAAATAGCATTCGCGATATAGCCACTGTTCAATCAGGGTTTAATGTGCCTGGCTATACCGTAAATCAAGGGTTTGATTATGCTATTTTGGAGAATGCTAGAAAACTGGAACAGGGCAGGGATTTTACCTTTAACTCACAATTGGGCTATATATCCCTAAACCAAAGATTGAGCAATGATGAAGTCCTTGGGGTCGCCTTTCAATATACCTATAATGGGCAGGTGTATCAGGTAGGAGAGTTCGCCAATGGCGGTGTGGATGCTACTACCGTGTCGCCGGGTGCTGAGATTCCAGTAAANAACAATACCCTGATCCTTAAGTTGTTAAAAAGTAATATCACCAATGTTGTAGATCCCATATGGGATTTGATGATGAAGAATATTTACGCCACTGGTGCCTATCAATTGAGTCAGGAAGATTTTAAGTTGAACATTTTATATGCAGAAACCACTCCAAGAAATTATATTACGCCAGCGGAATCCGGTGTTGGTTCGGGCTGGCCAACAAGTCCCAAGCCCTTGGAAGATAGGATATTGTTGGATGTGTTTAACCTGGATAGGTTAAATGCATATAATGATCTTCAGAGTGGAGGGGATGGTTTTTTTGATTATGTGGAAGGTATTACCATAAACTCGCAAACAGGGAGCATTATATTTACCAAAGTTGAACCTTTTGGAGAATACTTGTTCAACCTTCTGGGCGGCGGTACCTATGATGTGGATAATGATCAAGGCTATAATACCAATCAAAGAAAGTATGTCTTTAGGAATATGTACTCGCTTCCTACGGCGGCTGCCCAACAGGATGCGGATAAAAATAGGTTTATACTAAAAGGGACCTATAAGTCACAGGGAACAAATGGAATTCCTATTGGGGCCTTTAATGTTCCTCAGGGATCCGTAAGGGTTACGGCCGGGGGAAGGCAGTTACAGGAAGGTATTGATTACACCGTAAATTATCAGTCGGGCACCGTGCAGATTTTGGATCCAAGTTTGGAAGCTTCCAATACGCCCATCAATATTTCGGTGGAGAACAATGCGGTTTTTGGACAGCAGACCAGACGTTTTACAGGTGTAAATGTGGAGCATCAATTTAATAAGAATTTTGTGCTCGGGGGTACTTTGTTGAACCTGAATGAAAAACCATTGACGCAAAAATCCAACTATGGTATAGAACCTGTAAACAATACTATATTTGGACTGAACAGTAATTTTTCCACGGAAGTTCCATTTTTGACCAGGTTGGCCAATAAATTGCCAAATATAGATACAGATGTTCCTTCCAACTTATCAGTTCGTGGCGAAGTAGCCTTCTTAAGCCCAAGTTCTCCCAAGAATGCGGATTTTGAAGGGGAAACTACCACCTATCTGGACGATTTTGAGGGGGCGCAATCGCTGATCGATATCCGTTCCTTTTTGGGATGGTCCATGGCGAGTCCGCCAGTTGAATTCGCCACTACCACCAATAGTGTGGAGTCTGGATATGGAAGGGCAAAAATGGCCTGGTATACCGTAGATCCCATTTTTTATTCCAATCAGCGGCCTACCGAATTGAGTGATGATGACATTTCCACCAACGAGACCAGAAGAATCTATATACAGGATGTTTTTAACCAGGATGTTGCCCAGGGGCAAACTTTGGCACAAAACACCTTGGATATAGCATATTATCCTAGTATGAAAGGTCCCTATAATGCAAATCCAAATTTTACCGCGGAACAACCACAGGACAAATGGGCAGGGATAATGCGATCCTTGAGCAGTACCAATTTTGAACAGTCCAACGTAGAATACGTTCAATTTTGGGTATTGGATCCTTATGTGGACGGTATTGCTACAAGTTCCGGGGATTTGGTGATCAACCTTGGTAATATTTCAGAGGATGTTCTTCCCGATGGAAGGAAACAATATGAAAACGGATTACCTGTAGATCCGGTTTCCAACGATCTTACCTATAAAACATCTTGGGGAAAGGTTCCCGCAACCCAATCCCTAGTGTACGCTTTTGATGCGGACCAGAACAATAGGGGCTTGCAGGATATTGGTTTTGACGGATTAACCGATGCCGAGGAGGCTACCTATACTTTTGAAGGAGGTATAACTTATAATGGCCCGGCGGAAGATCCGGCCCTGGATAATTACGAGTACTTCCTGAACAGGGAAGGCAGTATTTTGGAACGTTATCTTAATTACAATAACCCTGACGGAAACTCTCCAGTACAATTGAGCAATTCCAACAGGGGGTCCACCACCTTACCGGATGTGGAAGACATAGATAGGGATGGAACCATGAATACGGTAAACAGTTATTATGAGTATCGTATAAATATTAAACCAGGGACAACGGTCAATGATAAATATGTAACCGATATTAAGGAGGGGGTTACCAGGTCTTTGCCCAATGGCAATACCTTGAACGAACGTTGGATCCAGTACAAAATACCTTTGTCCGACTTTACGGATGCGGTTGGCGGGATAAGCGATTTTAGGTCTATAAGCTTTATGCGGATGTACCTAACAGGGTTTTCAAGTAATGTGGTATTGCGTTTCGCTACCTTGGATCTTGTCCGTGGAGATTGGCGTACTTATGCCAAATCCTTGCAGCCAGATGTAGATGGGGATCCCACCGATGATGGCACTTTGGTGGATGTTAACGCCGTAAACATTGAAGAAAATGCAGCCCGGACCCCTATACCCTATGTTTTGCCTCCAGGTGTACAACGAGAAAGATTGAATAACAATAATACTATAATAAGGCAAAATGAACAATCCTTGTCATTTGTTGTCGAGAACTTGGAATCCCAAGATTCCAGAGGGGTCTTTAAAAATTTGGATATAGATATAAGGCAATATAAACGTTTAAAAATGTTTATGCATGCCGAAGAAATTGTAGAATCGGATTATGCCAATGACGAGACGCCTTTGGTGGGCTTTGTAAGGATAGGTTCGGATTTTACACAGAATTTTTATCAGATAGAATTGCCCTTACAGCTAACGCCCCACGGGGCAAGTTCGGATAGCGAAATTTGGCCGGATGTTAATGAACTGGACCTCTCATTGGATGATTTGTCCAAAGTAAAATCTGCAGGCATTGCAGCCCAAACGTTGAGTACCATTAATTATTATGAAATAAACAATGGTGAAGTGGTCCAGGTAAATGAATTTGATCCTAGAACACTGGGCAAACTGCGTATCGGTATCCGGGGAAATCCTTCCTTGGGCGGTATACGGAGTATGATGGTTGGGGTTAAGAACGATGATAATCTACCGGCTAGGGGAGAGGTTTGGTTCAATGAACTTCGCCTATCAGGTTTGGATAATAACGGGGGATGGGCCGCTATAGCCGCCATGGATATGAATATGGCAGATTTTGCCAATGTATCCGCCACCGGTAGTAAAAGTACTTCGGGTTTCGGGGCCATAGATCAAATGCCCAATGAACGTGCACGGGAGGATGCCATTTCCTATGATGTGGTCACCAATGTAAATATTGGTCAATTGTTTCCCAAAAATTGGGGCTTGCAACTACCCTTCAATTACGGTATTTCCGAGCAGATGATCACTCCGGAATTCGACCCTGTCTATGATGATTTAAAATTGGATGATCGTATCGCAGCTGCCGAAACTCCTGAAGACGCCGAGGCAATTAAACAGCAGGGAGAGGATTATACCAAGAGGACCAGTGTTAATTTTATTGGGGTAAGAAAGGACNGGGGCGAAGAGGCCGAGGCCAATTTCTATGATATTGAGAATTTTACCTTCAATTATTCCTATAANGAGGTGAACCATAGGGATTTTGAGATCGATGAGCTCAGGGACCAGAATGTGGTAACAGGTTTTGTTTACAACCATAATTTTAAGCCTGCTCCAATTGAGCCATTTGCCAAGAAGGATTCCTTGTTTACCGGGAAATATTGGAAATGGTTGAAGGATTTAAATCTGAATGTTTTACCTGCCAGTGTTTCGCTTCAATCCAATATCAACCGATCATTTAATCAGCAAAAGTTCAGGGATGTTTTTGAACCTGGGGTAGAAAAGTTGGACCTGCCATTTCTACANCAAAGGAATTATCTTTTCAATTGGCAATATNCCATTAATTATAGCCTCACAAAATCCTTGCGTTTAAACCTTACCGCTTCCAACAACAATATTGTAAGGAATTATTTTTCTGAAGATGGCAATCCNGATTCCGAGATCAATCAGGNTTTGGGATTGTGGGATGGATTTTTTGATCTTGGGGAGCCCAACAGACATTCCCAGGAAATGCAATTGAACTATGAATTGCCCTTGAACAAAATTCCTGCTTTCGATTTTATAAATGCCCAGTACACNTATACCAGTAATTTTGACTGGCAAAGGGGAGGGGATGCTCTGAACAAAGTGGCCGGGGAGGATATTAATACCGTACAGAATGCCAGTACCCATAATTTAACAGCATCCCTGACCATGCAAAAATTCTATGATTTCCTTGGTTTGGGAAGAAAGAATACCAAAGGGGCCGTTGCAAAACCGACGCGTTTGGATAAGGCAGGCAACCCGGCATCAAATGCCGATGATAAAGAGGTTAAAAAAGCTTCAGGTGCAGGGTACAATGCTTTTATAGATGTACTTACCATGGTGAAACGTGTAAATGTTACCTATAGTCAGAATGATGGTAAGGTGCTGCCTGGGTATACCAGGTCTGTAGGCTTTATTGGTACTGCAAAACCAACCATAGGATTTATCTTTGGTAGTCAGGCCGATGTTAGGTATGAGGCGGCCAGAAACGGCTGGTTGACCACCTTTCCGGAATTCAACCAGCAATATATTCAGAATACCAATAAGCAGTTGAATATCACCGCTACGGCACAGCCCACCAGGGATTTAACCATAGACCTTGTGGCCGATAGACAGATGTCCGAAAGTTATCAGGAGACATTTAACGTAGAGGATCTGGGAAATAACGCATTTGAATATGTGAATCTTTTGGGGAACAACTACGGTAATTTCAGTATTTCCACTTTAATGATCGGCACTGTTTTTAACAATAGTGACGAATTTGATTCTGCCAATTTTGAAACCTTTAAGGAAAATAGGATCACTATAGCCAATAGGATTGTTTCCGAAAGAAACCACGATACCGGTGTGGTGGATGAGGATGGTTTTCCGGAGAGATACGGTAAGACGAGCCAGGATGTTTTGTTGCCCGCTTTTTTTGCTGCTTATACTGGGAAGGATCCCAATAAGGTTAGTTTGGACGCTTTTAGAAATATACCAATTCCCAATTGGAACATTAAGTATACCGGATTAATGCGCAATCCTTGGTTTAAGAAGAAATTTAAGCGTTTTTCCCTTAGTCATGGGTATAGATCGGCCTACAGTGTAAATTCGTATCAGACCAATTTGACCCGTACACAATTGATCAATGAGGGCATGGAGCCAATAAATACAGAGACCCAGGATTTTTTACCGGTCAATATTATGAACAATGTGGTCCTTACCGATCAGTTCAACCCACTGCTGAGGGTAGATTTTGAAATGCAGAACTCCCTTAGTGTACTTGCGGAGATTAGAACGGATAGGGCATTGTCCCTGAGTTTTGACAATAGTCTAATGACAGAGATCAATGGAAAGGAATACACTGTTGGACTCGGGTATCGTTTTAAGGACGTTAAATTTGTTACCAATATTGGCGGTGAACAACAGCGTTTAAAAGGAGATTTGAATCTAAAGGCGGACGTTACCCTTAGGGATAATATTACCATTATACGAAACTTGGACATAGACAACAATCAAATTACTTCCGGACAAAACTTAATGTCNGTAAAATTTGTAGCTGATTACGCTTTGAGCAAAAGCTTGAACGCCCTGTTTTTTTACGATCATTCGTTTTCAAAATTTGCCGTGTCNACGGCTTTTCCCCAAACTTCCATCAATACCGGCTTTACCTTGAGGTATAATTTTGGNAACTAGTTTAAACTAGGAGGGTTTGGCCATTAAGGAATTTATTTTTACAAGGGGGCAAAAAGTTTAAATGAGTTTTTTGATTAACATGAGATATTCTTTTACATTTGTTGCCTTAACAAATTTAGATAATGAATATACCTTCAGATTTAAAGTACACAAAAGACCATGAATGGGTCCGAATAGAGGGTGATACTGCTGTAGTCGGTATTACTGATTTTGCCCAAGGGGAACTAGGAGATATTGTTTATGTGGAAGTGGAGACCTTGGACGAAACCTTGGACAAGGATGAGGTTTTTGGAACGGTTGAGGCCGTAAAGACAGTTTCTGATCTTTTTCTTCCCTTGAGCGGGGAAATAATAGCCTTTAATGAATCGCTTGAGGACGAACCGGAAAAGGTGAATACCGATCCATATGGGGATGGCTGGATTATTAAAGTAAAAATAAGCGATGCTTCCGAAGTGGAGAGCTTGCTTGGGGATGCGGAGTACAAAGAACTTGTAGGTGCCTAAAAAATATTTTTTCACAATCTTATTT
>JGI24723J26617_10003500_pt1 | contig 11353 bp, 13 predicted proteins | sample Cruoilmetagenom6_FD_26617 | JGI IMG/M metagenome (IMG submission 26617) | reverse complement strand
GCGACAAAAACGCTTAGCAGCGGGTTAAACGGCAGCACTGCAAGATATATTGAAAGATTGCGATTGCCAAATAACAATCCCAGAGCACTGGCGGTTGGGGATGTTGAAAACCGCTGACTGATCCCCCGAGTGATCAAATTACCACCAAGGTTTAAGGTAATTGCAAGGATCAAGATCATAAGGGATTGTAGAGGTGCTGCTATAATATGGCTGATAACCCCGTCAAACACTGGAAATAAGAATAGAACCATAGACAGGGCGACAATGCCGTTGAATGCGTCAGAGTGCTGTTCAATAGTTGACTTCCCAACGACGATTTGCAGACCAAGACCAAGACCAAAGCCGCCCACAATCATCAATGCGATGCGCAGGGCAATTGTAGCGATCTCAAAATCAACAGACAGGCCAACAAGGGGAAAACATAAAGGACCAAGAAGGGGGGTAATTAATGTAGCCAGCAATGTGACCTGCAATGTGATACGAGCGTTGAATCCCAACAACAGGCTAAGACTTGTGGCGGAACTTAAGGGTGGTGCAGCGGCGAAGACGATGAGTAATAGAACACCACTTTCATCCAGCTGGAAGAAGCGCCAGACCCATACGAGAAGCATGCAGGTCAGTGGCATAAATAATAGAACGATACCGAGCAATAAAAATGATTTTCGCAGCTCAGTAAAATCTCGCAATACCTGAAGTACGTCCAGACGCGCGATAGCCAAACCCAGTACCAGCGATACCAACAGGGGTAGTGCAGGGCGCAATATATTAGATACATTTGGTAAAAGGGCCGCCAGAAGCAGCCCTAATATTAGTACCGACGATGATCGTTGCCCTATGTAGGGCAATACATTGATCACTATGATTGACCTCTTATGTTGTCTGGCAACCAAGTTGCCAGTTCTGGCCAGACCACGAGAATAACCACCATGAGCAACATGAGCCCAACCATGGGGATGGCCGTTTTCGCGATATAGGAAATCTCGTGTCTAGTCATACCCTGTAACACAAATAAGTTGAATCCAACTGGAGGGGTGACTTGGGCTGTTTCGATCACAACCACAAGAAAGATACCAAACCAGATAACGTCAATACCTGCCTGTCGGATCATAGGTTCCACGATTGCCATCGTTAATACGACGGAAGAAAGGCCATCCATGAACATACCCAGTACAAGATAGAATACTGTCAGAACAGCAATCAGCAGGATCGGCGAAAGATTCATAGTGTCAATCCAGCTAGCAAGTGCGCGGGGCAGGCCAGTGAAACCCATTGCCAGGGATAAAAACGCAGCCCCCATTAGGATAAGTGCGATCATGGCAGATGTACGGGTTGCCCCCATCAAGCTGGCACTAAACGTTTCCCATGTTAAAGAGCGCTGCATTATAGCCAAAGCAAGTGATCCCAATACGCCTACAGCCGCGGCCTCGGTTGCTGTTGCCCAACCGAAATACATAGATCCGATCACGGTAAATACGAGCAACATAACGGGTATCAAGAAACGGCTTTCTTTAAACATCACGGAAAATGTCATCGACGGTTCGGGTTCTGGCCGTTCATCTTTGCGCAAGTAATGCCACCCTATGATGTATGCCATGAACAGGCTTGATAGAACCAGACCTGGTAATATACCCGCCATGAAGAGTTTTGTAATCGACTCGTTGATTGTGACGCCATAAACGATCAAGGTTAAAGAAGGTGGGATCATAAGGCCAAGCGTGGCTGCACCAGCAAGCGTTCCGATGATCATGTATTCTGGATACCCCCTCTTGCGCAACTCGGGGATCGACATTTTTCCAACCGTCGTCAATGTTGCAGCAGATGAGCCTGAAACGGCGGCAAACAATGTACAGCCCGCGATATTTGTATGAAGCAATCCACCCGGTAGCATACGCATCCAAGGCGCAAGGCCACGAAACAGATCCTGTGATAATCGCGTTCGGAACAGGATTTCACCCATCCAGATAAATAATGGCAAAGCTGTTAAAGTCCAGCTGGAGGCACCTGTCCAAATCGTTGTGATCATGGCATCGCCCGCAGGACGTGATGTGAACAATTCCATACCAACCCAAGCGACACCCATTAGCGCAAGCCCAATCCAGACGGAGCTGCCTAATAATGCGAAGAGTACGAAAAGAAAAATCGCTGTTGCGTAAAGTTCGGTCATTCTACTGCCTCGCCTTTGATGTTGCTTTGGCCGTTGATCAGAAGGCGAAAAAGATTGTCCCAAAGAGCAATGGCCAATAGGGTTGCGCCGATGGACATAGGTATTTGGGGTAACCAGACAGGCGTGTAGACCCAGTCACTTCCTACATCTGCCCAAAGTTTCCCCCAACCAGTAGGCCAAGTTCCAAACATGCTGACAAACGCCAAGAGCCATTCAGGAACCTGATCCTGCCCTTGCGTTCGATCATTCAGCATTTCGGACATGAAATTTGTTTTCACTGCATATCGAGCGAAATATGTGGCAGTGACGGCGGCAATCAGCATTGCATAGGCATCCACCCACTTACGTGTAAAATTATTTATATTCAACACGATAGACACGCGAATATGAGCGCCGCGGTTCAGTGCGTATGCAAAGGCAAAGAACGATGTTGCCGCCATTGCATAGCCTGCGAATTCGGTTGACCCTTGGAAGCTTATACTGCTCCAGCGCGCGATCATTTGAAGAATTATAATGATCAGGATTATGACCATGAATACCGCAGCCAATGCCCCGCTTGCCAGATAAACCCGATCAAGAAACCGCCAGATGGGGGTTAATAACCGCTTTGAGGGTGCTTGAAAGAAATAACAAAGGATCGCAAAAATAGTGGGCAGAATAAATAACCAACCCCATAGTGGTACCCCTAAAACGGATGCCCAATCATTCATTGCCCTCGCCCCCTTTTAAAAACGTGACCCCCTCTAGACGAGAGGGTCAGATATTAGTGTAAATCGAAATCAGTTGGCTTTGTAAGCGTCAAGGATTGCTTGACCGTCAGCACCAACTTCTTTCAGCCAGTCATCGGTCATTTTTGCACCGATAGCTTTTAATTCCGCTAGGAAATCTTGACTGGCAGGTTCCACAACCATTCCGCCTTTTTCCAACTCTTCAAAGTAGAAGCTTGCAAGATCAGCAGATTTTTGTGCGCATGCCGCACCTGTTTCATCGCCTGCTTTTTGCAAAGCTGCTTGAGTATCTGCGTTCAATCCATCCCAAACACCTTTGTTGACCATTACATAATTGCGTGGCAGCCAAGCGTTCACTTTGTAGTAGTGGCTTAGATGCTCCCAAACTTTGCGGTCATAACCAGTTGAACCAGACGAGATGAAAGATTCAGCTACACCTGTCGCCAATGCTTGACTAAGTTCAGCCGCTTCAACTTGTACGGGGATCATGCCCAATCCTTCGGCGAATGTTGCCGTTGCAGAATTGTATGAGCGAAACTTAACGCCTTTGGTATCTGCACTGGAATTCACTGCCTTGTTGAAATAGAAGCCCTGTCCTGGCCATGGGCATGTATAGATCGCAACCAAGTTTTGTTCTGAAAGGGCTGCGTTTACTTTGTCTTTGGCAGCAGCCCAAAGTTTGTCATTTTCTTCATAAGTCGTGGCTAAAAACGGCAAGTTGTCCCAACCCAAGATCGGAGCTTCGTTCGCATGTGCTGACATGAAACGTTCACCAATCGGTGCTTGTCCGGTTTGAACCGCGCGCTTAATCTCACCGCCTTTGAACAATGAACCACCTGGGTGTACTGTGATTTCCAGTCCACCATCGGTATATTCCTTTACTTTGTCCGCGAAGATTACGCCGTGTTCAGAATGGAAGTTTGTTGCAGAATATGCCATCGGCATATCCCAGTTTTCAGCAGATGCAGCACCTGCAAAAGTCAAAGCTGCCATTGTGGCGCCTAATGTGATATTTACTGTCTTCATTCTTAGTCTCCCTTTTTATATTGTTAGTCAGTTAAAGTCGCCGATCTGCGGCATAGGCAGACAAATCGGTATTCATTGGGGTGCCAGTTACAAGCTTTGCCAACCAGCGTCCCGTTTTTGGCCCGCCTGACAGGCCGATATGCTGATGCCCATAGCCAAGAAATACATTATCAGCTTTAGGGCTTACGCCAATAATCGGTAGGCTATCAGCGGTAGCTGGGCGGTGACCCATCCATTCATCAATACGATCATAGGTCAAATCCGGGAAAAGGTCTGCCATCTGTTTTTTTAACAACTTAATCGGCGCTTTTGAAGCTGGGGCATTCAAACCGCCAAACTCAATCACACCAGCACAGCGCATCCGTCCGTTCATCGAATTGACAACAAATTTCCCACCCGCCACCATTAAGGGGGAGCGAAGTGTGATCGATGGGTTCACAAATTCAATATGATAGCCCCGTTCAGATTCCATTGGAACGGTGATCCCAAGGGCCTTTTCCCAAGCACTACTCCAGGCCCCTGTGGTTAGGATATATGTTTCGGCTACCACGGATCCGCCTGCGGTAATAATGCCTGTACAATGACCGTCTTTTATATCGAACCCTTTAACATCTTTGATCAGAATAGTTCCGCCATTGGTCACGAAATGTTCGGCAAGCTTTTTAACATAGGCACCAGGATCTTTGATCCTACCATGGTTTTTGCATTGCACACCGTAACCGAAACGCCCTTTCAGGTTAGGATCATAATCAACCATCTCGTCAGCATTTAGCGGGGCAAAAGTAACCCCGCGACGTTCTCTGACGCTCCATCCAAAGCGATCAGCATTGAATGCAGCCTCATCCGTATATCCGAATAGGTAATCGACAATGTCGATAAATTTTTCAGCATCTGTTCCTTTTGCAAGTGCCAGATGTTGGTCAGGTGCATCATGTAAAAGCTGACTAAGACCATTTGATATACGTTCTACCGACTTCGCGTTCGCATGGCTCATGTATTTCCACAAAAACGGTATCAGTTTTGGAATATAAGACCATTTCAAAAACAAAGGCTGGTTCGGGTTAAATAACATTTGGGGGGCTTTGCCGAAAAGTCCTGGAACAGTTACCGGTACCAAAGAGCCCGACGACAAAACGCCTGCGTTTCCAGAAGATGCACCTGCACTGGGGCCTTCTTTATCGATCAAAGTCACGTTATGGCCATCACGCTGTAACCACAAAGCTGTGGACACGCCAACAATGCCGGCACCAATCACAACTATGTTTTTTGGTTCAGATGATTCCAACTTCGTTTCTCCCATAAGAGATATTTGCTTGACTGCATTATAATATCAAATATTAATATTTATGTAGAACATCAGAAAAAATGATATGCGATATAGACCCCTGCAAGCCCTGCATTCTGTCATTGAAACCGGTACGGTGACTGCCGCAGCCCAAAGTCTTGGCATTTCTCAGCCCGCGATTAGCAATCTACTGGCCCAATTGCAGGATCAAACAAAGCTGAAACTATTCGAACGCGAACGCGGGCGTTTGGTTCCGACGCCTGAGGCTAAAATACTGTATCGCGAAATCGATACGGTGGTTCGAGGCATCAATCAGGTTAACTTGGCTGTATCCAACCTGCAAAATCAAAGGGCAGGAACATTGCAGGTCGTCTGTACACATGCGGCTTCCTTTGGCTTTATGACAACTTTGGTGAGTGATTTTGTAAAAGAACACCCTGATGTCGATGTTTCGTTTCAAACGCGATATTCACGAAATATCCAACAATGGGTTGCCTCGGGCTTAGCCGAGATCGGAGTCAGCGAACTGCCTATACTTGATGACTCTCTAGAGTGGAAGCAGATGCGGTTTTTGTGTCTACTGGCCATCCCAGAAAACAGTCCATTGGCTGATCTAAAAGAATTGACCCCAGAAGATTTAGACAATGTGCCTTTCATTGCTATGGGTGAGGATCACATGATCAATTCACGCACCAAGGAATTGTTTTTAAAAAATAACAGCCGCCTTAGAGTGAAATGCCAATCTCATTTGTTTCGCTCGCTGCTGGAATTTGTGAAATCTGGAATGGGGGTTTCTTTGATCGACCCGTTCACCTTAGCTCATGATGATGGAAAGGGATACGTTGTGCGGCCCTTTCGTCCCAATATCTATCTGGATTTGGCATTGATCAAACACAAAACCCGTCCAACCTCAAAGCTTGGAGAAAGTTTTTATAATAAAGTGTATGATGAGATGTCGAAACTTTCAGCTGTAGTGATGGGAAATCGCGACAGTAGTTGAAGTGGATCTGTTTTTGAGCGATATGATTGGCAATGGTGAGGCTCGCAAAACTAGCCCCAAACCCTACCGTCTTTCTCGAAATCATCGCGTAATGATGTATCTGTTTTCATGTAAGCATTTGATGTGAACCATCTGGGGATGCAAGCTCAAAGCCGACATTCTCTACATAATGGGACTAAAGAACTGCAGTTAGCGAAATGCCTGCTTTCTGCCCAAAATGAACAATGAGCATCCAACAAATTGATCTAAAAGATAGTATTGTTTATGCCGATGATTTGGATGCGGCAAAGCTATGTGGACTTTATTGAAAGGTGCTTTCTTACCAGTTTGGGGTCTATTTACTTTATGATAACCGTTCCTTTCATGTTTGGATGAAACCGGCAGAAGTAGCTACCTGTCATTTTTTCGCTCACCAGCAAAGATTTGCTTTGGCCTTTTTCAAGCATCCCTGTGTCCCAGTCATATGCATCGGCGGTTGCAGTGTGCGGTGCCAGATCCTGATTGATCCATGTGATTGTATCGCCGACATGAACGTCGATATGGTCGGGGTCGAACTTGAACTTGTGAATGGTTATCGTGTATGTCGCAGGGGTTGCATGGGCCTGTGCAGTGTTAAGCCCCGTGACAGCATAGGCTGCCACGGAACTTATCAGAACATCGCGTCTGTTGATCTTTTGCATCAGTTGACTTCGCTTACCATCTTTTCAGCGTGATGCTCATGGGCGCGAAAAATTTCCAGACCCGCTTCGAAAAGTGATTTCACTTCCGCATTCTCGATGTTTGGAATAAACGCGTTACCAACCAGATCATTCACGGCTTTGTGGTATGCCAATTCGTTTTCTGCATAAAATTTATCGAATGCGGCACCGCGCAGTGCACTCATTTCAGTGATCAGTTTTTCTGCATTTTCTTGCAGGGATTGGCTTAGAAAATTATCCTGTGGTTGCGCATTCAGTTTTGCCAATAGTGCAAGCGCCTGTTCGTTTACGGCCGTATGATCGCGGATCATGGTTTTTGCAAATGTATGAATGGCGGGATTGCTTGAAATAGCCAAAGCCAGATGTGCATAACGTATATCGATGTTATCAGCAACATATGCCACATGCGCGATTTCCAAATCATTCAGTTTTGCAGGGTCGTTTGCTTGAACAGAACCTGCAAATGATGCGATTATGCCAGCGGCCAGAAGGGCAGTTTTGATTTTCATTGGGCTATCCTTTAATTGTTGAAATGGTATGTGATACCTTTGATTGATGTCTTACTGATAAGATATAAATTGCGTTGTATTAATGATTAAAAGTTCAAATAAATTGATCGATCGTACGGATACTTTACAAATATAGACTAAGCCGTCATAGAAATAGGCACTCATCGGAGGCCTTATGGACTTATTAAGCGATATTTTATCCCATCTGCAACTGTCAGGAACCTTGTACTTTCGGACGTCTTTTACATCACCATGGAGCATAAAAGTGCCGGCCTATAAAAGCGTGGCGCGGTTTCATTACGCCCATAAGGGCCGGTGTCTGGTGCGGGTTGGTGATGGTAAAAAACCTGTGTCGTTGGAACAAGGTGATTTGGTCATTATCACACGCGGTGAAACGCACACACTTTTTTGCGACCCGATAACCGAAGCGCAAGCGGTTCAGTTGGATCGGGTGGTGGAACAGTCGGGTTATACAGGAAAAGGTGCATTGGTTTACGGCGGAGAGCCGGGCACACATCATGAAACCCAANTGGTATGCGGACATTTTTCATTTGCCGATCAGGCTAACCATATGCTGATAGATGCCCTGCCGTCTTATATCCATATTCGCAATTACGGCGAGAACTCTGGCCGCTGGATGGAAAATACATTGCGGGTGATCGGGAATGAAGTTGGGCACGCACAGATGGGGGGCGATCTGATTGGTTTGAAGATGTCGGAGATCATCTTTGCACAGGCTTTGCGGGATTATCTGAACGAAAAAGGTGCAGATAAACCCGTCATGTCCGGCTTTACGAACCCGCAAATCGCGCGCGTGCTTACGGCTATTCACAAAGACCCGTCATACCCGTGGACACTGGGACATATGGCTAAAATTGCCGGTATGTCGCGTACGTCTTTTGCGATGCTATTTGTGAAATCCATGCTGGTCACACCGATGGCTTATATCACCAACTGGCGCATGCAAATTGCTAGCCAGAAATTGCTGAAAACCGATGACCCGATTATCAAGATAGCCGAGGATGTGGGATATCAATCTGAAGCCGCTTTTGGTCGGGTGTTCAAGAAATACCACCAAACGGCCCCTGCAACATACCGTCGGCAAGCCTAAACTTTAAACCTGATAATAATCTCGATACCAAGCTACGAACTTGCCGATACCCTCGCGCACGGATGTTTGCGGCTTGTAACCTGTCAGGCTTTGCAGCAATTCCGAATTAGCCCAAGTCGCCGGTACATCGCCTTTTTGCATTTCCATGTAATTGCGTTCGATCGGTTTGCCGATGGCGGCTTCGATCTCATCAATAAAATCCAGCAATTGCACCTTGTCGTTGTTGCCGATGTTCACCGTTCTGTGCGGTGCAGCTGGACTAAGGCTGTCCCCTTCGGCAATGTCTTCGGGCGTTTCAGGTTCTACCGGTGGCGTATCGCACAACAGACGAATACCGTGCACAAGATCGGTGACATAAGTAAAGTCGCGCGCCATATCACCGTTGTTGTAAACATCGATAGGCTTGCCCTTCAGGGCGGCATCAACGAATTTGAACAACGCCATATCAGGGCGGCCCCATGCCCCATAAACCGTGAAAAACCGAAACATCGTCGTGGGGATTTTCCATAAATGCGCATAAGAATGCGCCATGTTTTCATTGGCTTTTTTGGTCGCCGCATAGATCGTTAGCTGGGTGTCGGTTTTATCAGTTTCCGCAAACGGCATATCGGTATTGGCACCATATACGGATGATGTGCTGGCCATCAGCAAATGTTCTACACCGAATTCGCGGGCGCATTCCATCACGTTGAACGTGCCNATAATGTTGGTTTCGATATAGGCGCGCGGATTTTCCAGTGAATAACGTACACCCGCCTGGGCCGCCAAATGAACGATAATGTCGGGCCGGGTCTGATCAATCAGCTTATGCAATGCGTCAAAATCTTCCAGCATCGCTTCGACACAATGGAAGTTCGGATTTTGCAATAGCATTTGGTGGCGACGCTGTTTCAGGGTGACGTCATAATAATCGGTCATCCCGTCGAAACCGATGACCTGAAAACCTTCTTCCAGCATATGGGCTGCAAGGTGATACCCGATAAAACCTGCGGTACCCGTGATCAGAACCTTGCGCATATATTTACCTTTGTGCATTGATTTAATGAAGTTTTGCAGGGGATACGGTTTAAACGCAAGTCCTATCGGCCTTTCACGGCCAAGTCGGCATTGCGATGTTTTGAATAAATTACACCTTGTTCACGGCGCTCCGTGAACAAGGTGACCTGTATTTATACCGACGCTATATAAGGTCTAATGCCTGTATGAACCGTGCAAGGCTTCTGCGGGATAATTGTAAAACGCAAAGCTGTTTTTTCTATTGCTTCGACAACAACGTCGGGCTGCTGGATCAGATCGCGCAAAAGCTGCGTTGTGGCGCATTTCTTATAGGCGGTCTTATTAAGGGGGATTAGGTGTTTGGCTTCTAATTTGAACGGTTTCATGACACGTCTCCTTACTGGTTACTGTTTCCTTTTTGGCAACAAAACGTGGAATTCAAAGGTCTGNAATNNGGCNTTTTCAGGGCCATTTGCGGGCAAATAAGGCAGGCGGGTTGATTTATTGCAGGAACGCCAGTCAGGCAACGGACAGATAGGCACATTTCGCCAAATGGCTGATCCGTTGTGATGTGCTGCCCAGAACCAGGCCCGTGATACTGCCCAGACCGCGCCGCGCCGTGACAATCAGATCGGCACCGCAATCTTCGGTGTATTGCAAAATCTGATCGGCGGCATTGCCGTGCACCAAATGGGCTTTTGCAACCTTTTGCCCGCATTCCTTGGCAATGGCGCTACCGTTTTCGATCACCCGCATGCCAACCGCATCCAGTTCGCTCTGGCTGGGGGTGACTGTAACTGCACCGCCTCCGCCCATATAAACCGCCAGTGTTTCCATCTGCGGTGTNTGTACGATATGCATCTCTGCACCGTATTTCTGCGCCAGATCACANGCTATGCGCAGCGCTTTTTCAGACGCTTCGGAACCGTCCAGGCCAACAACAATTTTCTTGAACATAACACGACCTCCTATCGGTTGAATTTAAAACAGATTATCGAGCCTTGGTCCCAGATTACCCGAAAATCAGGCCACGGACAAGCAGGCGCACTTTGCCATATGGGCGACGCGCTGGGATGTGCTGCCCAAAACAAGGCTGCCAACGGCACCCAAACCACGGCGGCCCGTGACAATCAGATCGGCGTCGCAGGCGTCTGCGCAGGCCAGTATCTGATCGGCGGTATTGCCTCTTTCCATATGGGTTTTGGTGGTTTCTTGGCCGCATTCCTTGGCAATGGCCGCACCTGCCGCCAATACTTTTTCACCTGCCGCATTAACCTCTGCTGTCGTCGGCATGGTTGTGGCGGCATGAAACCCCGCAACGGCCCCTACTGCAAAACCAACGGTTTCGGGGTGTGCCGTGTACACCAGATGAATTTCGGAATTGTACTTTTGGCCGATATCGCAAGCGATGCGCAATGCGTTTTCGGCGTGGTCAGAACCGTCTAGACCCACAACAATTTTCTTGAACATAATCAATTCTCCTGTTTGGTTAAGATGGCCNTAGGTTAAAGAAGCCGCTGACAACGTGCTTTGATCTGGGTCAATAGCGCGCGTGGGGCGGTCGGGCGCGGTTATTTTNCCTTTGGGTCGGGGTTTTCCACCAAATGCAGCGCAACCCCCGCTTGGGGTTTATTCACCATCGGTTTGTCCAGTAATGCAACCAGCAAACGGCAAAACGGATCGTGCGGGTCATGCGGTGCGGCAACTTGCAAATAGGCCGCGATCCATGTGCGCTGTTTTTCCGTGATCCGGATATCTTTGATATTGATGTCTGACATTGTCATGCTTCCCCGTTGTTTCAAATGAAAACGGCTGCCGGATCACCGACAGCCGGGG
>JGI24723J26617_10003499_pt1 | contig 11354 bp, 7 predicted proteins | sample Cruoilmetagenom6_FD_26617 | JGI IMG/M metagenome (IMG submission 26617) | reverse complement strand
CGCAAGGTGATTGACCGCGCCAAGGGTCTGTTGATGAAGGCCAAAGGCATTGATGAAGAAGCGGCCTATGCGCTTTTGCGCAAGACCGCGATGGATCGGGGGCGACGTGTGCCTGATGTGGCCGAGGCGCTGGTGACGGCTGCGGGGCTATTGGGATGAAGACGGTCGAGATACCAGTCGCCTATATGCCGTTGGTCGACGCGGCGCCGCTTATCGTCGCGCAGGAAATGGGATTTGCGCAAGGCGAAGGTATCGCACTGGATCTGATCGCGGCCCCTTCTTGGTCGTCGGTGCGCGACATGCTGGCGTTTGGCCGTGTCGANGCTGCACATATGCTTTCGCCCATTCCGCTGGCCATGGGTATGGGGCTTGGCGGGGTGAGTACACAGNTATCATCGGTCTCTGTTTTGTCGGTCAATGGCAACGTTATCGGTGTCGGCACGAAGCTTGAGGCCAAATTGCGCGCGGCGNATTTCGGCTTTGACTTTCAGGATCCGCACGCGGCTGCTCAAGCTCTTGCAGAGGTGAGCAGTGGTCCAATTACGTTTGGCGTTCCTTTTCCATTTTCCATGCATGTCGAATTATTGCGCTATTGGGCGGATGCGACAGGGTTAGACGCGCACGGCATAAATATTCGAACAGTGCCGCCCCCGTTGATGGCGAGTGCGCTGGCGGACGGTGAAATTGATGCCTTTTGCGTTGGTGAGCCTTGGGGCTCTGCCGCAGTTGAGGCGAGCGTTGGTACACTGCTTTTGCCGGGCAAAGCGATCTGGTCCTTCGCACCTGAAAAAACACTGGCCGTTAGAACGGATTGGGCCGAGACCGAGCCGGACCTGCTAGGCCGTTTGATCCGCGCGGTCTGGAAGGCAGGCCGGTGGCTGTCTGACCCTGCCGCCCATGCGACAGCCAGCGATCTGTTGTCGCGAAAGGCCTATCTGGATGTTTCGGCCGAACTGATTGATCGAGCGCTTTCTGGTCATTTGACGATCTCACAGCGCGGTGATCACCGGCAGGTGGAAGGCTTTGTTGAATTTCACAATGGCGCCGCAACATTTCCCTGGCATAGTCAGGCCAGCTGGATTGCAAAAAGGCTGCAACATGCCAATGGCGGCGCCGAGCTTACCGACAAACTGATCCGCCAGATTGTGCGGCCGGATCTGCACCGCCAGCATCTTGCAAAGACGGGCTGCGATTTGCCGGGGGCCTCTGCAAAGGTCGAAGGGTCGATTCTTGCCCCGACACCTGTTGCATCGGCACATGGTCGGATCACGTTGCAGCCGGATCGCTTTTTTGATGGTCAGATTTTCGACCCGGATGCGGGAAACGTGCTCAAAAAATAGGCGTTATACGATTTTCGACCGCCAAGGCCCGCGCGGTGCTGGTCCTTCTTTCTGCGCTGCGGCAAAGATGTGGCATGGCGGGCAACGGCGCACGTCACACCGAATTCCATCCCGCTGACAGGGATATTTCTGAGCAAGGCTGCTCACTTTTCGTCGGTTTATCCGGAGGCAAGTGGTCGGTCTTTTTTCGTTTCGTTCGCAGTTTCTACATCTTGCAAATCATGAGGATACACATGAAAAACTTTCTCCTTTCCCTTGCAGCAACAACGGCCCTTGCATCCCCTGCGATGGCCGAGCTGCTTAATCTTGAAAAAGACGAACTGACCTTCGGGTTCATCAAGCTCACTGACATGGCCCCGCTTGCTGTGGCTTATGAACAAGGGTATTTTCTGGACGAAGGCCTGTTTGTGACATTGGAAGCGCAAGCCAACTGGAAGGTCTTGCTTGATCGTGTGATCGACGGCCAGTTGGCGGGTGCGCATATGCTTGCCGGTCAACCACTTGCCGCAACGATCGGATACGGCACAGAGGCCCATATCGTCACGCCCTTTTCCATGGATCTAAACGGCAACGGCATCACGGTCTCGAATGAAGTCTGGGACATGATGCGCCCTCATATTTCGTCAATGGACGACGGTCGCCCACAGCATCCGATTTCGGCCGAGGCGCTCGTTCCGGTGATTGAGGAATTCAATGCCAAGGGCGAGGCCTTTAACATGGGCATGGTCTTCCCGGTCTCGACCCACAACTATGAACTGCGTTACTGGCTGGCGGCAGGGGGCATCAATCCGGGTTATTACAGCCCCGAAAACATCACCGGACAGATTGGCGCCGATGTCTTTTTGTCCGTCACACCGCCACCTCAGATGCCAGCCACGCTCGAAGCCGGAACAATCCACGGTTACTGTGTGGGAGAGCCCTGGAACCAGCAGGCTGTCTTTAAGGGCATCGGTGTGCCGGTCATCACCGACCATCAGGTATGGCGTAACAATCCCGAGAAGGTCTTTGGCCTGACGGCCGATTTTGTCGAGGAAAACCCCAATACAACCAAGGCCCTCACGCGCGCGCTGATCCGTGCTGCGATGTGGCTGGACGAAAACGATAACGCCAATCGTGAAGAGGCGGTGAAAATCCTGAGCCGCCCGGAATATGTGGGGGCCGATTACGAGGTGATCGCCAACTCTATGACGGGCACTTTTGAGTTTGAGAAGGGCGATGTGCGCGAAATCCCCGACTTTAACGTCTTCTTCCGCCATAACGCGACATACCCCTACTACTCGGACGCTATCTGGTATCTGACGCAAATGCGCCGTTGGGGCCAGATTTCAGAGCCAAAAACCGATGCATGGTTTAAGGAAGTCGCCCAAAGCGTTTATCGCCCTGACCTTTATCTGGAAGCAGCCAAATCGCTGGTCGATGAAGGTCTGGCCGATGCTGCGGACTTTCCTTGGGAAAGCGATGGCTACAAAGCCCCGACGCCAGCCGCTGATATCATCGACGCCATTCCCTATGACGGCCGCACCCCCAATGCCTACCTTGAAAGCCTGCCGATTGGCTTGAAGGGCAATCAATTGGTCGTTGGCGACAAAATCCAAGGCTAGACGCCTTAAGCGCGGGTGGCAGGTCTGCCCGCGCACATGCAATTAGGAGACTGGTCCATGAGTACCGCAGAACCGCATTTCGACGCCCAAGCGGCCCGCGAGGCCCGCCGCGAACGTCGTTTTACCCGCATCAATGCCGCAGACAAGTGGTTCCAGCTTCTTGGGTTGGGATGGATCACACCAATTCTCAAGGCGATTGCAGGGGACAATCCGGGGGCGCAGGTTTCTGAAATCTGGCGTCAGCTTGGTGTGCCGCTGCTGGCTATTGCCGGGTTTCTTGGACTTTGGGCGGCACTTGCGCCGACGGTTCAGACATCGTTGGGGGCAATTCCGGGGCCCGCCGTCGTTTGGGAAGAGGCCGTGAACCTGCATAAGGACGCGCAAAACAAAGCCGATAGCCGCGCCCAGTTTCAGGAACAGGTCGCCACCTTGAATGAACGCCGCGTATCGCAGGGCAAGGACCCCATCGTGCGGACCTATACCGGTGCGCCCAGCTATTACGCGCAAATCTGGACCTCGATCAAAACTGTGTTCTTTGGGTTTCTGATCGCAAGCATCGTTGCAATGCCTTTGGGTATTATGGCGGGGCTGTCGCCGACGGCAAATGCGGCCCTGAACCCGATTGTCCAGATATTCAAACCTGTCTCACCTTTGGCGTGGCTGCCGATTGTCACCATGGTCGTGTCGGCGGCCTATGTGACGCAGGATGGCTGGTTTGCAAAATCGTTCCTGACCTCGGCCATTACGGTGACACTTTGTTCGCTCTGGCCAACGTTGATCAACACGGCGCTGGGTGTGTCCAGCATCGACAAGGATCTGGTGAATGTATCAAAGGTGTTGAAAATGAACACTTACACCAAGGTTACCAAACTGGTGTTGCCCTCGGCGCTGCCGCTGATTTTTACCGGTTTGCGACTGTCGCTTGGCGTGGGCTGGATGGTGCTGATCGCAGCTGAAATGCTGGCGCAGAACCCTGGATTGGGCAAGTTCGTCTGGGATGAATTCCAAAACGGTAGTTCGTCATCGCTCGCCAAGATTATGGTGGCGGTTCTGACCATCGGGATAATCGGTTTCATGCTGGACCGCGTGATGTTTGCGCTTCAGTCGCTTTTCACCTTCACGAATAACCGGTGATTGATATGGGTATTCTGACGCTAGAAAATGTCACGAAAAGTTTCGGTTCTGGGGTGCATCGCACCGACGTTCTGACAGATATCACACTGGACGTGAAAGAGGGTGAGTTTCTGGTCCTGCTGGGGTTNTCGGGNACGGGCAAAACCACGCTGATTAACATGATGGCCGGGCTGGACAGCCCGACCACCGGTACTGCCGCTTTCAAAGGTGTTCCGATCAAGGAACCCAGCCCCGAACGTGGCGTGATCTTTCAAAGCTATTCGCTGATGCCGTGGCTGACCGTGAACGGCAATGTGCGTCTGGCGGTAGACACCGTCTTTCCCAAGCTTTCGGCCAAAGAAAAGGACGCCAAGGTCGCCCATTATGTGGATATGGTCGGGCTGTCCCACGCGGCGATGCGCCGTCCGGCGGAACTGTCGGGCGGGATGCGACAGCGGGTNAACGTGGCCCGNGCGCTGGCNATGAACCCAGAGATGTTGCTGCTGGACGAGCCTCTGTCGGCGCTGGACGCGCTGACCCGCGCCAATCTTGCGGATGAAATCGAACGCATCTGGGAAGCTGACAAAAAGACTTGTGTGCTGATCACCAATGATGTGGACGAGGCGATTATTCTGGCAGACCGTATCATCGCGCTAAACCCTGATGGCACGCTGGGCACGGAATTCAGTGTCGATATTCCCCGTCCGCGTGATCGGATGGAGATGAATACCAATGACGCCTTTAAGGCGCTGCGGGGGGCGGTCACTAAATACCTGATGGACGTGGGTATCGAGGCGAAGGTCCAAGGCATGCGCCAGCTGCCTGACGTCACCCCGATCCATGGTGTGCCAACAGTGGTGGCCGATGCTCAGAAAGGGCTGATCGACAATCGGTTCCTTGATTTCTCGCAACTTCACAAGGTCTATCCGACGCCCAAAGGGCCACTGACTGTGGTTGAAGGTTTTGATCTTAAGATCGACCGGGGAGAGTTCATTTCGCTGATTGGCCATTCCGGCTGCGGCAAGTCCACGGTCCTGACTATGGCCGCGGGTTTGAACGCAATTTCCAAAGGCGCGATCAAGTTGGACGGCCGTCACGTTGAAGGTGCTGATCCCGAGCGCGCGGTTGTTTTTCAGTCGCCCAACCTATTTCCATGGCTGACGGCGCGTGAAAACTGCGCAATCGGTGTGGACAAGGTTTACCCCCGTGCATCCCGCGAAGAGCGGCAGGACGTGGTGGAATATTATCTTGAACGTGTCGGGCTTGCGGATGCCATGGACAAGACTGCCAGTGAAATGTCCAACGGGATGCAGCAACGCGTGGGGATTGCGCGGGCCTTTGCCCTGTCGCCCAAGTTGCTGTTGCTTGATGAACCTTTCGGGATGCTCGACAGCCTGACGCGCTGGGAATTGCAAGAGGTCCTGATGGAAGTCTGGTCGCGCACGAAAGTCACAGCCATCTGTGTCACCCATGACGTGGATGAGGCGATCCTGCTGGCCGACCGTGTGGTCATGATGACGAACGGTCCGCAAGCGACGATTGGCAAGATCGTGGATGTGGACCTGCCGCGCCCGCGAACGCGCAAGGCGCTGATGGAGCATCCGGATTACTACAAATACCGGCAGAATGTCCTCGATTTCCTTGAGGAATATGAACATGGCAATGCGCCCAAACCCAAACCAACCGGCCCGGTCGCCGTGGCAGCGGAGTGAAAGATATGAAACAAAGATTGGTTATCATCGGCGCAGGTATGGCGTCGGGTCGTGTGATCGAGACCCTAGTCGAGGCGGATTCTGACGCCTTTGACATTACCTTGTTCAACGCGGAACCGCGCGGCAATTATAACCGCATTATGCTGTCGCCGGTCCTTTCAGGCGAGCAGACCTATGAGGACATCGTCACTCATGACGAAGATTGGTATGCGACCCATGGCGTGACGTGCCGTTTTGGCGAGCATGTCGTAAAAATTGACCGCGACCAGAAGGTGGTCGAGGGGCAAAACGGCCAAGTTCCTTNCGACAAGCTGATCATCGCCACGGGGTCTGCGCCGTTTATTATCCCCGTGTCAGGCAAAGACTTGCCCGGCGTGATTACGTACCGCGATCTGGATGATACCAACGCAATGATCAAAGCCTCGGCCAAAGGCGGCAATGCCGTGGTGATCGGCGGNGGCCTGCTTGGGCTAGAGGCCGCGGCCGGTCTGGCTGAACGCGGCATGGACGTGACCGTTGTGCATCTGATGGGCCATTTAATGGAGCGCCAGCTTGATGAGGCGGCCGGGTATCTGTTGCGCCGCGATCTGGAGTCGCGCAACATCACCATCCGCACAGAAGCGTCTACCAAGGCGATCATCGGTGACACACAGGCCGAGGCGGTGCTTTTGGAAGGCGATGAAATATTGCCCGCAGATCTGGTCGTCATGGCTGTTGGAATTCGCCCCGAGACACGGCTTGCCACGGATGCCGGATTGGCGGTCGCCCGAGGAATCGAGGTGAACGCCCAGATGCAAACCTCGGACGCGGATGTTTTTGCCGTCGGTGAATGTATCGAATTTGACGGCAANCTTTTTGGGCTTGTTGCCCCGCTATATGATCAGGCCAAGGTTCTGGCGCANGCNTTGCTTGGGCAAGCGGATGCCTTTGTCACAAAAGACACGGCGACCAAGCTAAAAGTGACAGGCTGCGATTTGTTCAGCGCCGGTGATTTTGCCCAAGGCGAAGGGCGCGAGGATATCGTGCTGCGCGATCCGGGCAAGGGGGTCTACAAACGTCTGGTGATCGAAGACGACCGCCTGATCGGTGCCGTGATGTATGGCGATACCGCCGATGGCAACTGGTTCTTTCAGATGATCAAGGACGAAACCGAAATCGACGATATTCGCGATACGCTGATCTTTGGTCCTGCCCATCAAGGGGGCGATACCGCGGACCCGTTGTCAGCCGTTGCAGCATTGCCGCCTGAGGCAGAGATTTGCGGCTGCAACGGCATTAGCAAAGGCACTATCACCGACGCTATCGCAGGCGGTGCGACAGATATCGCAGCCATCAAGGCCACCACCAAGGCAAGCGCGTCCTGCGGCACCTGTACCGGTCTTGTCGAACAGGTGTTGCAGGTCACCTTGGGCGATGAATTCGTCCTGCCGACCGCGACACCTATTTGTGCTTGCTGTGATCTGACCCATGAAGACGTGCGGCGGCTGATCAAGTCGCAGGAATTGAAATCACAAGAGGCCGTCTGGCAGGAATTGGGCTGGAAAACCCGCAACGGTTGCCCGACCTGTCGACCGGCGATCAACTATTACCTGCTGGCCGATTGGCCGACGGAATACCAAGACGATCCACAAAGCCGTTTTGTCAATGAACGCAAACACGCCAATATCCAAAAGGACGGCACCTTTAGCGTTGTTCCGCGCATGTGGGGCGGCATCACCAACCCGGCAGAGTTGCGCGCCATCGCGGATGCCGCAGAGGCGTACGACGTGCCCACAGTCAAGGTTACGGGCGGGCAGCGTATCGATTTGCTGGGCGTCAAGGGCGAGGATCTGCCAGCGATCTGGGCCGATCTGAACAAGGCCGGTCTGGTGTCGGGTCATGCCTATTCCAAAGGGCTGCGCACAGTGAAAACCTGTGTTGGCACCGACCATTGCCGTTTTGGCACCCAAGACAGCACCGGGCTTGGGATCAAGCTGGAACAGATGCTGTGGGGGTCCTGGACGCCGCATAAGGTGAAGCTTGGCGTGTCGGGCTGTCCGCGCAATTGTGCCGAGGCCACCTGCAAGGATGTCGGCATCATTTGCGTCGACAGTGGCTATCAGATCAGCGTCGCCGGTGCGGCGGGCATGGACGTCAGGGAAACCGAACGGCTGTGCGATGTTGCCACTGAAGCAGAGGCCATCGACGTCACGGTGGCCTTCGTCCAGCTTTATCGGGAGAACGCCAAATACCTTGATCGTGCCTACAAATGGGTTGCCAAGGTTGGGCTGGATTGGGTGCAGGACAAGATCGCCGATCCGGACGAACGCGCCCGTTTGATCGCCGCGTTTGACCTTAGCCAGTCTATCTATCGCAAAGACCCATGGGCCGAACACGTCCAAACCAAGGCCGCGCGGTATCAACCGCTGGCCGACCTGACACTGGAGGCTGCACAATGAGCTGGATCGACATTGGCCAGATTGATGACATTCCCTTGCGCGGTGCGCGAAAAATCAAAACTGCACTGGGCTGTGTGGCCTTATTCCGCACCGACCAAGACGAGGTTTTTGCAGCCTCTGACACATGCCCACATGACGGCGGGCCGCTGTCGGAAGGGATCGTTCACAGTCAATCCATCACCTGTCCGCTGCACAACTGGGTCTTTGATTTGAACACCGGGCAGGCAAAGGGCGAAGACGGGCAGATTGCCACCTATCCGGTGCGTGTTGATGGCGGCCGTATTTTGATTGATGGGGCTAAACTGATGGCGCGGAGTGCGGCCTGATGGACGGGAGCGCGCTGCCTGAAACACCATCAACCTGCCCATATTGCGGGGTGGGTTGCGGTGTGTTGTTGCGCCCTGATGGGCAGGGGGGGCTGGCGGTGCGCGGCGATCCTGACCATCCTGCCAACCACGGGCGGTTGTGCTCCAAGGGCTCGGCACTGGGGCAAACAGTGGGCTTTGGCGAACGGTTGCTGGCGCCACGGGTAGGGGGGCAGGACACCGATTGGGATAGCGCGCTGAACCTTGTCGCCACGACATTCGCGCAAACCATCGCAGACCACGGCCCAGACAGCGTTGCTTTCTATGTGTCCGGCCAAATGCTGACCGAGGATTACTATGTCGCCAATAAGCTGATGAAAGGCTTTATCGGGTCGGCAAATATCGACACGAATTCGCGCCTGTGCATGGCGTCGTCTGTTGCGGGGCACAAGCGGGCTTTTGGCACTGACACAGTTCCCGGCACCTATGAGGATATAGACGAGGCCGATCTTGTCGTTCTGACGGGGTCAAACCTGGCTTGGTGTCATCCGGTGATCTATCAACGTCTGCTGGCCGCCAAAGCCAAGCGCGGCACCAGAATCGTTGTGATCGACCCGCGCCGTACTGCCAGTTGCGAAGGGGCCGATTTGCACCTGCCTCTTGCACCCGGTAGCGATGTGGCGCTTTTCAACGGGCTGTTGGCGCAGATTGCGGCACGCGGGATGGTCGATGCGGACTATGCAAACAAGCTGACTAATCGTGACGACGCGATTGCGCTGGCCCAAGCAGATGATGTGGCGGTGACGGGACTGGCACAGGCCGATATTGATGCCTTTTACGACCTCTGGATCACGTCGCCCAAGGTCGTCACGGTCTACAGTCAGGGCGTGAACCAATCCACCTCTGGTACTGACAAGGTGAATGCGATCCTGAACTGTCATCTGGCAACGGGTCGCATCGGCAAGCCCGGCTGCGGCCCGTTCAGCGTGACAGGCCAGTCCAACGCCATGGGGGGGCGCGAAGTCGGCGGACTTGCAAATACGCTGGCCTGTCATCTTGATCTGGAAAACGCGGATCACCGCAGCGCTGTGCGCGATTTCTGGCAAGCGCCAGCCATCGCTTCCGCGCCCGGCCTTAAGGCTGTCGACATGTTCAAAGCCGTGGGCGAAGGCCGGATAAAGGCGATCTGGATCATCCACACCAACCCTGCGGTCTCGATGCCGGATGCTGGCGCCGTTCGGGCCGCAATCGCGGCTTGCCCCTTTACGGTTGTAAGCGACATCACGGCCCGGACCGACACCGCGCGTCTGGCGGATGTGCTGCTGCCGGCCACGGCTTGGGCGGAAAAGGACGGCACAGTCACCAATTCTGACCGCACGATCTGCCGCCAGCGCAGCGTTCTGCGCGCACCCGGTCAGGCGCGTCCTGATTGGGAAATACTGGCCGATGTCGGACGCCGTATGGGATATTTTCAGGCTTTCGATTTTCAAAACCCAGCCGAGGTTTTCGCCGAGCATGCGACGCTATCGGGCATTGCCGGTCAGTTGGGGCGCGACTTTGATATCTCTGGCCTGTCCAGTCTTAGCGACAGCGCATATGACACGCTAAAGCCCATACGCTGGCCCGTAAACGCCACGCGACAGGGGGGGCGATTTTTCGCAGACGGCAAGTTTTTTCATTCCGACCAAAAGGCGCGAATGGTTCCTGTCGCGTGCAAAGCCCCCAAGCGTGCCACCAACAAAGACACAGCTTTCCGCCTGAACACAGGCCGGCTGCGCGATCAGTGGCACACGATGACACGCTCTGGTCTGTCACCGCGTCTGTCGGCGCATCTGCCAGAGCCGTTTCTGGATATCCACCCGCAGGACGCAAAAACACTGGGCATCAGCCCCTCTGATCTGGTCGCGGTGTCTAACGAATTGGGCCGTGCCATCCTGCGCGCGCGCATCACGCGCGATGTTCAGCCGGGTCAGCTTTTCGCACCGATCCACTGGACGGCCCAGACCGCGCCCTCTGCGCGGGTTGATGATTTGATCGCCCCAAATACCGACCCGATCTCGGGCCAGCCGGAAAGTAAGGCCAGCACAGTCCGCATCGCGCGTTTTGATGCCGCATGGTATGGGTTTGCGGTGTCCCAAGACGCTATGCGTTTGAACAGCGCCTACTGGGCCGTTGCCCGCACAGATCAGGGATACCGCGCAGAACTGGCAGGCAGCGCACCGATCACCGATTGGGAAGCAGAGGCGCGTCTGATCTTCGATGCGCCGGACGCCACAGCCGCCACAGTGATCGACGCCAAACGCGGGACCGCGCGGGTTGTGCTGTCTGCGAACGCTACTTTGGTCGGTGCGATGTTTGTCGCGCGTGAACCGGTCGCCGTCATGCGCGACTATCTTGTAACCTTACCGGGAACACCGGCGGGCGACGCGCTGCGCGGTCAGGTTCCTGCCAATGTTCCAAACCCCGGTCCAGTGCTGTGTTCCTGCTTTGGCATAGGTGTAAACACAATCGTCACGGCAATCGAAACCAAAGGTCTGATGAGCGTGGACCAGATCGGCGCTTCTCTTGGAGCGGGCACAAACTGCGGGTCCTGCCGCCCGGAACTGGTGCAGTTATTGGCGCGCGTTAGCGCACGCGAGGCCGCGGAATGAGCCTGTCTGCTCACGTGTGCCACCGGGGCGGCTCTGATCGCTAAGACAAGTTTAGGCATGATAAGCGCATCGTCACAGGAAACTTGATTGAAGCGGGCAGGGTGACGGCGTGACCTTTTGGGATGAAAAAGACTGATCTGTTTGCGGTCAGGTCTGCGACCACGTCAATCAGGAACGCGACCTTTACTCACGCG
>JGI24723J26617_10003495_pt1 | contig 11360 bp, 7 predicted proteins | sample Cruoilmetagenom6_FD_26617 | JGI IMG/M metagenome (IMG submission 26617) | reverse complement strand
AAAACACATGATAATTTGAGGATAATTCATTAAATTGTTTTAAAATCTAAATATCATGGAAGATGTTACTTTTGGCACAAGGGTGCTCAATGGATTCCTAAGCCTTATGGTCGTAGTATTGGTTGCCATCCTATTGGCTGTGGTAGTCTGTTTGATTTTAGCGGCCTTTGGTTTCTTTTAAGAGGAACCTGCCCTAGCCTTTCAGACCCAAACAATTCTGGGTCGTATTCTTTTTCCCAATAATGACGGGTACTTGTTTTATTACTCTGGAGTTAGGTTCAATTTGGTACATATATGCACAATGAACCCACTAAAGCAATCTAGGTTACTATTCTTTCGCCAAACAGGTCCAATATTGGTTTGCCCTGCCCATCAGGAGTGGTGTAAAATGGCCTGCCTTCAATAGTGTAATTTGTTTCAGGATCCATTCCCAAGGCATGGTATATAGATTGGTGTATTTCATCTATAACCACTGGGTTTTCAATGGAAGAACAGGGTCGCTCATCGGCTGTTTTGCCATACACCAAACCTTTCTTGACTCCACCGCCCCACATGAGAATGGAACTACCGTCCGTAAAATGTCTATGCATACCATAGAATTTTTCATCCTCAATAATATCTGGTTGATCAACTTGGTCCTGCACGGGTACCCCAGGGCGACCTTCCATAATGGCGTCCCTACTAAATTCACTGGCCAAAATAATCAGCGTTCTATCCAAATGCCCGGACTCGTCCAGATCTTTAATGAGTTGGGCAACAGGCCTATCAATAAGCTCTTTCATTTTCGCGGCCCGGGTATGGCCATTTTCATGGGTATCCCAGCCAAGAAAAGGCTCATATTCCGTTGATACACTAATGAACCTACCTCCGTTCATGGCCAGCCTTTTTGCCAATAGACACCCTAGTCCAAATCTACCAGTGTTATAGGTGTCATACACCTCCTTGGGTTCCTGTGATAGGTCAAATACCTTTGCTTCAGGAGAATTTAACAACCGATAGGATTGTTCCATGGAGCGCATCAGGGATTCCCTTTGATAATCGCTTCCGCCTTCCATAATCTTGCTCTTATTGGCCAACTCCTTATAAAGTTTGTAACGGGCTTCAAATCTCTTAAGGGACATTCCTTGGGGCGGCCTTACACTATCCAAACCTGTGGAAGGGTCCGGTATTAGAAAAGGACCATATTCACTCCCTAAGAATCCGGCAGAATGAAATGCCTTGAGCTCCTCGGCTTCCCCAACCGTAAAACGTTGGCCCATGGCAATAAATGGAGGAATAACAGGGTTTACAGGGCCTAACTCCTTGGCTATCCACGCACCTATGTGTGGAGCCTGGACCGATTGTGGCGGCTCATAGCAGGTATGCCAGTGATACTGATGTCGCGTATGCAGAATATGGCCAAGGTCTGCGGACTTATAGGAACGGATTATGGCTCCTTTATCCATTACACTCCCAATAGATTCCAATCCTTGAGAAAATTGTAGACCATCAACAATTGTAGGCACCTTGGGAAAGGTGCTTAAAACCCTTTTGCTCTCCACACCCTTGGAATAAGGTACAAATGCTTTGGGGTCGAATGTTTCGGTATGGGCCATTCCACCTGCCATCCAAAGCAATATAACCGTATCCGCTTTGGAGGTTATTGCAGGCGCCGAATTGCAGGAACTTAAAAAACTAGCAATGGGGATACTGGTGGTGGCAGCCGACAGACTGGCCGCGGCCATCTTTTTTACAAAATCCCTACGTGCATTGATATGTAAATCCTTATTCATTATTGCTTAGTATATAAATTGAAATTCGGGTGAAATAAACATGGACCAAAAAAGATCTTGCAAGGCTTCATCCTTTGCATCGGTTTGCAAGGCATTCAACATTATTCCCCTTTCCTTATCGGTAGGATTTCTACCCAATGTCTTTTGATATAAATTTAGTACTATTTCCTCGTTCTTATCTCCATATTTCTGGAGCCATTCCTTTGCCCCTTCCTTTAGCACCCCATTAAAATACTCCCCATTGGTCAATTCCAGTGCCTGCAACAAAGTAGCTTGTTCGTCCCTTGTTGTAGCTACATTTTCCCTAGTGGGCCTTCCCATAACCTTCATAAAGGGATGTTGTTTTACAAGGCTGGCCCTTGCGAATTCCCGTCCTGTATTTTCAAAAGTGAAATTCACCAACTTGTCCCAATTACCGGAACCATAATTACGGACACCTTGCCAACCATCATCATCAAATGCTAAGCTTACCCATCCCTTTTCAGGTAGTTTATCCGTGCTTTTCCATTTATCGTTGGAGGTGACCAACATTTCCGTCCCATCCCCATACTGGATTTTCATGGCAAATAAGATTCCAGCGGGATTGGCAATGGCTCCTTCGTTATCTCCCTCTATAGCCAATATATTGTCTCCAGGAACAAGCATATCGGCCACGTCTAAACGATCTACCTTTCTCCAATCGGCACCTTCCGATATTTTTTTGCCATTGAGGTACAGGACATAGGAATGATCTACAGAAACCAAAGCTTTGGCCGCCATTATTTCTTTATCATTTAAATTGAAACTATGCCTAAAATACCGCCTTCCTGGTTCGGGCAATACATCTCGATCAAACTTAATTTCCCTGTGCCAGATCCTATTAAATGGCAGGCCTTCATTATTGGGGTCGTAAGCCGCCGCATAATACATAGGGGCCACTACCTGGCTAACGGCATCGGAGAATTGCTCTGCACTTAAACGCCTAAGTATGGGACCTTTGAACACATACCCCTTTTTCAAATCTTCCTGATTTTCCAATCGCATTGTTTCCAGTTGGTAAGATTTGGACGTCATGATCATTTTCATGAGGTGTTTTATATCAAACCCGGAATTTACAAAATCGGCAGCCAACCAATCCAACAGATCGGCATTCCATGGTTCATTGTCCATTTCGTCCACAGGTTCCACTATCCCCCTTCCCATAAAACGTTTCCAAAACCTGTTGGTAATGGTACGGTAAAGTCTACCATTCTCAGGTTTTACCATTATCTCTGAAAGCAAAAACAATCTTTCCTTAACACCCTCTGCCTCTACCGACCCCAGTTCCGGATATAGAAAATTCACTTCGGCCAGTTTCCCAATGGGCATATCACATCTATTCAGTTCCAAAATGGAATCGGCAAAAATCGAAGCAAAGCCGTAGGATTGTTCCAAAGTAAGATTGCTAACAAAACTATTATGACAGGAGGCACATTTTACATTCACCCCCATCAGCGACTGACCAATATTTTGGGCGGCCTGCATTTCGGTGCGTTGACTGGCATTGACCAAACCCCGCCATTTAATCCCTTTAATAAATCCTTCCGATGCTTCATTTGGATTTATAAGTTCCTTGACCATGACATCATAAGGCTTATTTTCCATAAGCGACTTGTACAACCAATCCGTAATCTGCTTACGTCCTCCCGTTATAAATCCCGGACCACTGTAATCGTTCCTAAGTAAATCGTTCCAAAAGCTTAACCAGTGTTGGGTATAATTATGTTTATCCGCCAACAATTCATCGATGAGCTTCGCCCTTTTCCCTTTATCCCCATCATTCACAAATTGATCTATTTTTATGGGCTCTGGAAGCAAACCGAGGATATCCAGATAAGTTCGTCTAATAAAAGTCCTATCGTCCACGATCCTTGGCCATTTTAATTTTTCCTCCTTAAAATAGATATCCATTATTTTGTCCAAAGGGTGGCTCTCCATGCTGCCTTCGGGTAATTCGGGCTGTGAAAGGGCCAACTCGGCCTCTGGAAAAATCTTTAGTGCCCCATCCGACCATTTAGCGCCATTTTTGATCCACAACTCTATCAACTTAATTTCACTATCCTTCAATACCTTCCCTTTCTTTGGCATTACATCATCATGATCGGGAGGAAGGTTTACCCTTAAAAACATCTCACTCTCTTCCGGCCTGCCCGCCACAATAATAGGGCCCGACTTCCCGCCTTGGTAGACTCCTCGTTTATTATCCAATACCAAATCTCCCTTTTGTTTATTTTCGCTATGGCATTGATAACAATTATGTGCCAATATGGCCCGGACTCCCAGATTTAAACTTTCCTGTTGGACTTCAGACAAAGAATCCAGCCCTTTTAATTCTGTTAATAGTTCCTTTGTCCTTTCATTATCATATGAATCTTGATTATGGGGCAAGACACTGCTTAAATAATCCTCCCCATGGGTTAGATTCGCTCCCAAATGACCCGCCACGACCAAAACCAATACTGTTGCTGATAACCCAAAACGGTAATATATGTAATTGGTAAGTTTTCCATTCAAGGTACTGCGTAACAAAAACCAGGTAACAACGGCCAAAACAGCAGTGATAATACCCGCATTCTGATGAAATTGAACCAACTCGCCTTCATATTCGTCATAGGTACGAAGTAACCAGCCCAAGACCGCGGCCAGTGAGGCAAACACAGTTCCCAAAAATACCATCCAATTAATTCCCTCCCTGAGGCCTTGTCGCTTACCCCCCAGGGTTAAAAACTCCAGAAACAAAGCAACCACTAACAGGCCTATGGGAAAATGCACCACCAAAGGGTGAAAGCGTCCCAACAACTGAAATATCCATTCCCACGATTCAATGTCCATAGTAGCAATTTAATATTTTTATGTAAACAATATAATACCAATTGTGAGGTTTATAATGTTCCACACAATTTTATTCCNATTATATTTATTTTCCTCTAAGTTAACTATTCAAATCAAAAATNCAAGACCTATCTGTGTTGTTACCCACAAAAAAAGCAACCCTCTTAGGTTGCTTCTAACGATTATTTTCCCGCGGCACTTCCTTATCCCCATGACAGGTAACCACTTGGACAAATTTAATCCGGAAATTTTATTATTTCGATTTTTTTATGCTATCAACTTCTTTTCTGAACCTCAATATCATCAAACTATCCAATTGACTACCAATGCTATCCCGCATAGTAGCCCAATTATGATCATTCATATCCCCGGCATACCTCATTATTTTGTTAAACCTAGCCACATTGAAGCGGTTGGCCTTCCAGGCTGCCTTGGTGCTTTCTTGATGTTTTAAATCCTGCAAGTAAATACCGACCCCAAAGCTGACAACGACAAGACCCAATACCAATAACCAACGGGCGGATGTTTTAGACATTATTTTATATTTAAATTAAAACAATAAATTGCTCCATGATAAGATACCATTTTTATGTAAAAATTGGCATCCATGGACCGTTAATTTTAAGAAACTTTCCTATAAGCTTAATCCCAAGCACAACTATAAAAACTTGGAAGCTACCAACAACAATACAATAACCGCAAAGGCACCGCTAAATGTCAATACCAAGTCTATAAAATTAAATTTCTTTTTCATTCCTTAATTTATTGTTTTCCATAGTCACCGCAGTAACACAGGAGAGATAATTAAACTAGACTAGGATATTCCTAGGTTTAAATTTCATAGATCCACATAAGACAGAAATTCAATTATAAAGTTAGCATGGAATCCCCGTGTATCAAAATATCAACGTTCAACTCTAACAAACTATGGATAAAATGTAATTTTCCTTACTAAATGTGCCATAAATGATTTGGTTACTTTTTATTTAAGCCAAAGGAAAACTATGGATAATCACCTCAAATAAGAGTTGTAAATCCAGCTCGTATTATTTTTGAAGATTAAAAGAGAGAGAGCGCTATAACTTTACTACTACATTGCCTTTTTTGTGGCCGGTGTCTACATAGCTATGGGCTTTGGCAACCTCGTGAAGGGGGTAACGCTTATCTATGATCAACTTTAATTTATCGGCCATCAATAACTTCGTGAGCTCATTCAACATGGCACCAAGTTCTGGGACTGCCAAAAGCCCTGTGGCGGCAAACTTTACTTTTTTACTACTAAATATAGAGGTCCACAGCATTTGAAATAACAGTGGCATACTAAGTACAGGTGAAAGGTAGGTGCCATTTTTAACCAGTACTTTTTTGCATTTGAGGTACGAACTTTTGCCCACAGTATCAAAAATAATATCGTACCTCTTTTCTGTTTTAGTAAAATCTACCTTTGTATAATCTATGGTATGATCCGCTCCCAGCGATTTTACCAAATCCAAATTGGGGGAACTGCAGACCGCGGTGACGTCCGCACCAAGATAATCGGCCAATTGCACCGCTGCAGAACCAAGACTTCCGGAAGCCCCATTTACAAGCACTTTCTGTCCACTTTTTACATCGGCCATTTTCTTTAAATAGTTCCAAGAGGTCAAAGGTCCGTCACATAGGACTGAGGCCTCCTCAAAAGATACTTTTTTAGGTTTCAGGGCCACCAATCCATTTTCCGGAATACATAAGTATTCGGCATTACTGCCTTGTCCAAATACCGATTCGCCAAAAACAGGATCTCCTTCCTTAAAGAGGCTTACATTTTTACCAATAGATTTGACCACACCCGAAAATCCGGTTCCAGATATTGGGTACTTGGGTTTGGTCATACCCATAAAAAGCCTTCCATAGAATGGTTTTCCTTTACGCATCATGGTATCTGCGGTGGTTACACTAGCAGCTTTTACTTTTATCAAAATTTCATTTTCTTTGGGTACGGGTTTTGGAATTTCATGGAGTTGCAAAACCTTGGGTGAGCCATACTTTGTTGTTATGATCGCTTTCATTTTTTCATTTTTTATATGACAAANGTATNGCGCAGTTCTAAGCCAATCGTTCGGGTTTCGGAATCGGAACAAAATGTCTTGCCATGCCCAANCCAGTATGTAANCATTGCAATTCTTTTCAACCACAGGACANATAAAGATGCTCTTACTTTCTTAATTCCATATGCAGAATAGGGTAAGGTTTTCCCGAGGCATCCAATTCCGAACGACTTACTGTTTTAAATCCAACATATTTATAAAAATCAACAGCTTGTTCGTTCTGTTCATTTACATCCACCTTATTTACATTCAATTCTTGTATGGAGTAAGTCAATAAACTTTTGCCTATTCCCATTCCCCGGTAAGCCGGATGTACAAATAGCATTTCCAAATGCCGACCTTCCACTCCCATAAATCCGATTATTTCCTTGACCTCATTCCTAACGCACCTTAATTGTACTGCCTTTAAGTANTCGTTCAACATCAACGGCTTAAAATAGGCAATGTCCTCTTCCCTTAAAAATTGGTGTGTGGCTCTTACGGAGGCCTCCCAAACCTCAACCACCACGGGGTATTCGGCCTGGGAAATGGACTCTATTTTATATGTCATAAGTATCAATCTTAAAGAAACCCTAAAAATAGTATTTCCGGGCTATGTACAGGAAATATTTAAAATGAAGGTCCAATTGCTGTATTCTATTGAAGGACATATGAAACCTTTTTTGAGTTGTGGGATTATTGGTTATTCACAGGAAGTATTTAATTCTTGGTATTCGGATATTGAAACATTAGGTATGTTCTGTCCACTTTCAATTCTGATACAGTTTAAATTAGGATTTCTATCCACCTTTAAATCAATTAATTCCTGATTACTGCCCACATTCAGATCAGTAAGCGAATTACTTGAAATATAAAGGTGTGTTAAACCTGTATTATGTTCAAGATCTATATTCTGAATTTTATTGTCAGAAATCAATAAGGTTTCCAATTTTACATTTTTGCCAAAATCTACAGAAGTTAGCTCATTCGTTGTTAGCAATATATTTTTCAGATTTATAGATCTTTTGACATCAAAGGAATGCAATAAGTTATTGCTTATTTTCAATATTTCAAGAGTTTCATTTTCAATGCTAAATTCTTCCAATTCGTTAAAGGATAGATTTAATTCTCTTAAGTGAGCCGCTTTGGAAAGTCCGTTAATGGCACTAAGCTGGTTAGACTGCACATCCAATAAAATTAAATTGGGATTGTTACTTACGTCAATGCTGGAAATAAAGTTACCGGCAAGGTATAAGGTATCCAATAAAGTATTGGAACTTAAGTCGATGCTCACTAGTTCATGTTGCATTACGGATAGCTTCCTTAGCCCTACGAAGCCCTCAATTCCGGTCAAATCACTAATTACACCTTCACTTGAAAAATTTAAATCCAGAACACTTACTTCCGAAGCATCTTTTCTCAACATCCTTTGATTTAGGACCCCGTCAGAATCTATACCATGCTCTATTAAAATGGCTTCAAAACTAGAATCTGGAATCTCCAGGTATTTATTTTCATATGAGTCTGTATCATTACGGGAGCATGAGGTAATTAAGATGGTAATGATAATTGCTATCTGAATTGCGGTCCCAACGAAAAAATCCTTATACATTTTTAAGTAAAATTATATTAATTGTAAGCTGTTATAAAACCTATATTAATTCTTAAATTAGAATAGTTTTATTTGAGACAAAGATGTATAAAATGTCAGGACTGGTCGTTCTGGATTACAAATCGGAACCTTTTAAGCCACTATTTTTTTCCAATAAGCTCTGGGGGTTGTACCCATTATCTTTTTAAAATAGGTATTAAAGACGGTTTTGGAGTTAAAGCCGCTATCATATGCCAATGCAAGAATAGTGAGCTGTCTTTGGGATTGGTCGGCCACCTTGGCCTTAAAAGCTTCCAGACGGTAGGTGTTCACATAATCGGCAAAATTTTTCCCATACCCTTCATTTAGCAGCTGCGATAAATGATTGGAAGGAATTTCCATCATTTCCGCCAAAATCGGAAGTGTAAGGTTGGGGTCCAAGTAGGGCTCCTCTTCCAACATTAACCGATCCAAATTTTTCTTATATTCCTTGAGCTGTGTATTATTGAACAACGATTTTTGATACTTCCGTTTCTTGGTCGAAAATTTACTGTCTTCACCCAAAACTTGCCTCCTAAGTTCCTTAAAACGGGGCATTCCGTAAAAGGGCTTCAATATTGGTTCCACAAAAATGTAAATCATCATTGGCAATCTGTGGGCAACACCTTGTTCTATTAAGCTAATGGTTTCCGGTATTTTCCCCAACAGGGCATTGCACAGAATAAGCAAGTTTAGGGCCCTCCCCATAAGATCGGTTTCCAGGGCTACTTCCAACTTGGCTATTCCCTTTTCGGCCTTATCCTTATTACCTAATACCGCATGGGCCATTGTTGTCCCCCCCAGCCTCATGACATCTTCGGTTTCATTCTGTGGCAATTTCTCAAAAAAGGCCAATCCTTCCTTGCCTTTACCCATCAACAACAGTGACTGCCCCCAATATAATGTAGAGGTTTTAAAATCTACTTTCAGTTCTACTCCCTTTTCAAAACACTTTATGGCATCATCATATTTTTCTTCGCAGTAATCTATAAATCCCTTCAAATGATAATTTATGGAAGAGAAAGGATCGAGCTGAAGGGCGGTTTCAATATAGGTCCGGGCCGCACCAAAACTCCCTTCGGCTACCAAGGCGGATGCCATACTCGGGTAATAGTCAACAAGTGGTCCCGCTTCATACACTTTGTTTAAATGCTTATAGGTTTCTTGTAGGTCCCATTTTTGAATCAAGGAGGCATAGGAAAGGTGCAATTGACATTCGGGCAAGTTTTCATCCAATTCTATGGCCTTGTCCAAAAAAGGCTGTCCCTTTGCAAAGGCCTCTTGTAGGGGCACCAAACCTATTGTACCCAATAACGTATAGGCCAGATGCATCCCCAAATGGGCCAATGCAAAATGAGGGTAATCCTCTAGAATTCTTTCTAAAATTGACATCCCTGTTTCAATATCGGACTTGCCCATCTTTAAAATATGATACCTGCTTTTTAAATAGCCTTGGTATATATCAATTGGCACTTCGGGGTCTTGGACCAATTGGCCTTCAATTTCAAAATGTCCAATATGTTCCCTCAATCTTTCTGCAATGAGCAGACTAATTTCATCCTGAACGGCAAAGACATCTTCCAAGGACCTATCAAAAGTTTCCGACCAAAAATGAAAATCATTCTTTACGTCGATCAGCTGTGCAGTTATGCGCATTTTATTTTTGGACAACCGCACGCTACCCTCCAGGATGGTAGATACATTAAGTTCCTTGCCTATCTGAGCTATGGGAAGATTAACATTTTTAAAGTGAAAGGAAGAGGTTCTAGAAGTTACTTTTAATCCCTTGATTTTAGCAAGGGCGTTAATGATCTCCTCTGTCATGCCGTCACTAAAATATTCATTGTCCGTATTGGAACTCATATTTACAAAGGGGAGAACAGCAATAGACTTGGGCTCATTTTCAGGAACCTCCATAAGATCGGAACGACTGGGCACCTGTATACCTTGCTTATTTATAGCAAATATTTCTATTGGCCTGGCAATGTTCTTGAGATTAAAATCACCCAAAGATATTGTGGGTAGCTGCGGATGGTTTTTTAGCTCATCATTTAATTTCCCAGATAACAAAATTGAACCTGCAATTCCCAGACTCTCTATGCGGGAAGCTAAATTTACCCCGTCCCCATAAACCTCCGTTCCATCAAAAACAATATCTCCTAGGTGCAACCCTACGCGAAGCGGCACGGCGTTCTCCTTTTGCAAGGCTTTTTGTATGGCTATAGCGCATTCCACCGCCTCCAAGCCACTGGAAAAAACGCTCAGGGTTCCGTCTCCATAATATTGGAGGATATCCCCATTATGGAGTTTATGATTTTTTTCGAACTCCTGTCTATGACGGGCCCGCATTTCCGCTGCGGCATTTTCATCCCTCTGCATCAGAGCGGTGTAGCCAACAATATCGGTAAACATTATGACTGCAATACGGCGGTTTTTATTGCTTGGCATTAGTTTTTGGTCTTAAATTTTATTGCTTATAAAGACAACTCATTCCAAAAGTACAATAAATTGCAATAAACACTTTTCAGTGACAATTTTAAAAAAGACATTAACTTTACAGAGGTTTTTCAAGAGTTTACTTTCTCCATGACGTTACAATTATCTCCCAAAGCTAGAAGAATCCTTACCCGTATAATCCCGTTTGGAATTATTTGGCTGGTATCTGGTTGGATATTTTGGATCGTGGAGCAAGCTGCAGCGGGCAATTCCGATCAGGACCAATCCTCCAGGATTGCCATGAATTTTGAGGTATTCCTATTTTCAAGCGCTGCCCTCATGATTGTTGGACTGCTCATTGGGACCATAGAACTCCTATATCTAAACCAAGTTTTTTCAAAAAAAAGTTTTACCAAGAAGATCGTATACAAAACCATTTTTTACATATTGTTGCTCTTGATCATTACTTCCGTCACCTATCCTATTGCCAAGAGCTTGGAACTGGATATTTCAATCTTTGACCCAGGTGTCTGGGATATGTTCGGGGACTACCTTACCAGCATTACACACCTAAGTACCGATATCCAGTTAGCGACATCACTTTTG
>JGI24723J26617_10003492_pt1 | contig 11367 bp, 6 predicted proteins | sample Cruoilmetagenom6_FD_26617 | JGI IMG/M metagenome (IMG submission 26617) | reverse complement strand
TTGAAGGCCAGCTCGAAGAACACTTCCGAACCGCACCTGTTGCGCCCCTTATCGAGACGAACGATCCTGCTATCANCACATCTGCGCGCCGAAATGTAAGGCTTGTGTGTTCCGCCTTGATTGGAAAAGCAAAATTTTTGCGAAGCGGTTACGATTGGGATCTGGATCCATACACTTTTTTTGCCGTTCCGATCGTCCAAATACCTTTCCATCCTGCGCAGGCTATGCTGATAGGCATATCATGGACGGATGTGGCCTATGACTATCGCTCGGCTGGCCTTGCCTTTGCTGATTGCCACGCTTGGCGGATGCGTCTCCATGGCTCCTGAAACGCAGATGCCGCAAAGCGTTGCCGAACTTCCGGACGCCTATACTGACGACGGCGGGAAAACCGGCGAATATCGACCGGAAGCCTGGTGGCGCGGGTTCGAGGACGAAACTCTCAATGCCCTCGTCAACGAAGCGCTGAACGACAATCTCGACATAGCCGAAGCATCCGCCCGGCTGGATAAGGCAAATGCACAAGCAGGCGTAGCGCGCGCTGCATTGTTGCCGTCAACAACTGCCAGCGCCGGGGCATCTTATTCCGACAGCCCGCTTTCCGGTAGCCCCTTCGGCGGACTGGCTGGCGGCCAGGGCAGGCTGGAAAACGAAAGCTACTCGCTCAGCCTTGGTGCCGCTTATGAGATCGACCTGTTCGGGCGCGCACGTGCGGACCTGATGGCACGGCGCGCCGATGCTCTCTCTGCCAAATACGATTTTCGATCCGTGCAACTTGCGGCGGCCGCCGAAGCGATCACAACCTACTTCGAAATCGTCGACACCCGCCGCCAGATCGAACTCGCCATTGTGACGACAGACATACTGGCCGATCGTGTCAGCCGCACTGACGAGCGTTATCGCCGGGGCCTCGTCCAGAGCTTTGAACTCTATCAGGTTCGACAGGAATTGCGCACGATCCAGGCATCTCTGCCCCAGCGTGAAAGCGCCCTCGATACCGCCGAAGGTCGGTTGGCGGTTATCCTGCGCGACTATCCGCAGGGCTTGCGCTCACGCATCGACAAGCCACTCCGGCCGCGCCTTGTATTCAAACCGGTGCCACCCGGCCTTCCCGCTTCGCTGCTGACTCAGCGACCCGACGTTGCTGCGGCGTGGCAACGGCTGGAGGCGGCAAGACTGACTATCGGCGCAAGGCGGGCAGAACGCTTTCCCGCACTGCGTCTCGACGGATCGATCGGAGCGCAAGGTGATACGCCCTCAAGCGCGTTTGACACCGCCGACAACTGGGCGCTGTCCCTGGCATCGGGCATAGTCGCCCCGATATTCGATGGCGGCAGAATTTCCGCCAATATCGCTATCGCCAGAGCAACATATGACGAGCGAGCGGCAGCATACACCCGCGCTGTCCTGAATGCTTATCGGGAAGTTGCATCGGCAGAAAAGGACTATGAGGAGCAACGCCAGCGCTATCGCCTTATTCTTGCCCAGCTTGGCGATGCCGAAGCGTCGCATGACCTTCAGGCAAGGCGATTCCGGGCCGGAGTCGGCACTTATATCGCCTATCTCGATGCCATGCGCGCGGTCTATCAGGTACAATCGAGTCTTTCGACGGCAAGCCGGGATGTTGCGCTTGCCCGCCTGGGTGTGCATCGCGCACTCGGTGGCGACTGGACGGCCAGCGAAAAGTTTGCGCCAGTGGGCATGATCCCGGAGGAAACGGTTCTTCGTAACAAGACCGACGGATCGACAACGACGAACCAGCAAGGAGATGCACAATGAGCCGCCAAGCCAGACTGGCATTGGCTGTCCTTGCCGGGGGGCTGGTATTGTCCGTGCTCATGATTCTGCTTCGGTCATCGCCCGAAGAGAACCCACGAGACACNTCTGCGCCGCTGGTTCGAACAGTGGCGTACGCACAAGGTTCAGGCCCGCTCGAAGTTCTCGGTTCCGGTACTGTCCAACCGCGCGAAGAAGTGACGCTGGGAGCGCAGATTTCCGGACGACTGGTCTATGTGAATCCGGATTTTCAGGAAGGTAATGCGGTGAGAGCCGGTGCAATCCTGTTCCGGATCGATGCGTCAGATTATCGCAACCGGGTACGCAGCGCACAGGCCGATGTCGCAGCACAAGGCGTGGCAGTGATGCAGGCGCAAGAAGAAGCGGCAATTGCGCGCGAAGAATTGCGCCGGTTTGCAGGTAGGGAAGGCCAACGCGGCCACATCGTGCCAACAATCGACGATAACGACTATGGATCGCGCATCCTGCCCCCTAGATCATTGCAGGACGAGGCAATCGCAGCATCGGGCACGGCGACCACGACTTCCCCGTCCCCCGGCCGACTTGCCACGCGCGAGCCGCAGTTGCGATCAGCCCGCGCTGCTCGCGAACGTGCAGCAGCGCAGCTGGCCGATGCCAGGCTTGCGCTCAGCCGCACCGCAGTCCGCGCACCGTTTTCCGGTCTGGTGCGCAGCGAAAGCGCGGCAGTGGGCAAACTTGTCCAGCCCGGACAGGAACTTGGTTCAATCGTGTCAACAGGCGCGTTTGAAGTCCGCGTATCGCTGACCGAGCAGGAAGCGGCGCTGATTCCCGGACTGCTTGAGAGCCGCCGGGCACGCATCCCGGCCAGCGTATTTTCCGACTACGGCGGTCAGACCTATCGCTGGTCGGCATATGTAGACCGAGCCGATCCAATCCTTGATCCGGCCAAACGCACTATCGACGTATTCCTGCGCGTGCCCGATCCACTGCGCGGCGGCGTGCCCGTTGCCACTCAAAACAAAGGGGCCGGATCGACTGCCCCACCGCTGCTGCTTGGCAGTTTCGTGCGAGCGCGGATTACCGGGGGAAGCGACGTTTCGTTTGCCGAGATTTCAACCGAGCATTTGCGTCCAGGCAATGAAATCTGGGTCGTTCGGAGCGGCAAGTTGCGTATATTGTCGGTGCGGGTGATCCAGCGTTCGGACAAGCGTGCCTTTGTCACGGCCGATTCGCTGAGCAAGGGCGGCAGGCTTGTCACCAGCCCGATACGCGCACCAGTAAATGGAATGGCTGTGCGCGAGGAGCAGGCCGACAAGCCGCGCACTGCACCCGTCGGCAAAGTAGCGCCAGATGGCTGACGAAACGTCGGACAATCCGGCTATCGCAAACGAAGACGGCCAGCCGCCTCTTGACCGTTATGGCCATGAAGCAAGCGACCGCGCACGCGAACGGACAGGTGTCATCGCCTTCATGGCGAAGAACGGCGTAGCCGCCAACCTGCTGATGATGTTCATGTTGGTGGCAGGGTACTTTTCGTTCAACACCATCGTCCAGGAAGTATTTCCCGAAAGCACACTCGATACGATCTCGGTCTCTGTCCCCTACCCGGGCGCAACGCCCCAGGAAATCGAGGAATCGATTGTCCAGAAGATCGAGGAAGCCGTCGTAGCGGTCGAGGGCGTCAAGAAAATAACCGCCACAGCTGCCGAAGGTGCCGGCGCGGTGATGGTCGAGCTGGAACTTGGCACCGACATGGCGCGCGCGCTCGATGAGGTCAAAAGCGAAGTCGACCAGATCCAGACATTCCCGGTCGAAGCCGAAGAGCCGAACGTACGCGAACTGACGACACGCCAGAGCGTTATGCGCATCGCGATATTCGGGAATGCGCCGGAACGCACACTCAAGGAAACGGCCTACGAACTTGAGGACGCGCTTTCTGCGCTTCCAGAGGTCAGTTACGTCCAGACCAATGCAGTGCGCAAATACCAGATCTTCGTGGATGTACCGCAAGACAGGCTGCGCGCACTTGGCCTGTCGCTCACCGACGTTTCGCGAACGGTGGCAGCGAACAGCCTCGACAGCCCTGCCGGTTCGATCGAAACGAGCAACGAAGAAGTGCGGGTGCGCACAGTCGGCCAGAATTATTCGCAGCACGATTTCGAGGACATAGTCCTGGTCACATCACCCGATGGCACGACATTGCGAATCGGCGATGTTGCGACAGTCAGTGACGGCTTCGAAGACGCCGATCTCATTACGAGATACAACGAACAGCCCGTGGCGTTTGTCGATGTTTACCGCACCAGTGACGAACGCGTTCTTGATGTTGCCGAAGCGGTGAAGACTTACTTGGCCGAAGACTACGCCGCGCAGCTGCCGCACGGCGTCCAGTATGCCATCTGGAACGACGATTCAGAACTCTTCAATGACCGGCTCGGACTGTTGCTCAAGAACGCGATGATCGGGCTTATCCTGGTGCTTGCAGCGCTGACCCTGTTCCTCGATTTGCGGCTTGCGTTGTGGACTGCACTGGGCATCGGCATAACTTTTGTCGGTGCGCTGTTCGTGCTGCAACAGTTCGGGTCGAGCCTGAATATGTTTTCCTTGTTCGGTTTCGTTCTGGCCCTGGGGCTGGTTGTCGATGACGCTGTCGTTGTCGGCGAGAACGTGTTTTCCGAGCGCCAACGCGGGCGAAGCGCGATCGGCGCGTCGATTGCCGGTTCTCAGCGAGTGCGGACCCCGGTGATTTTTGCTGTCGCCACCACGATTGTCGCGTTTTCCCCGATTTTTGCGGTCGGCGGGCTGATTGGCCAAGTGTTCTACGATGTTCCGCTCGTCGTGATTGCGGTGCTGGGCCTATCGCTGGTGGAAGCGCTGCTTATCCTGCCACACCACCTCAGCCTGATGCCACCGCCCGGCACCCCTGCAAAATACACTGTTACTCAAGCTATCGAGCGCGTTCAGAAAGCCTTCGACCGACGTTTTCAGGCGTTCGTGGAAGGCCCCTTGGACCGCGCGCTGAAATTCGCTGTTTCCATGCCGTACCTGNTACTTGCAAGCGGTGTCGCTATGCTGATCGTCATGTTCGCCATGGTTCCCAGCGGGATCATNAAAATTGGGTTCTTTCCGGAAATTGAGGCCAATTCCGTCATTGCCGAGCTCGAAATGCCGGCGGGCACGAACGTGGAGCGCACCTCCGCTGTCATCGACAAGGTTGAAGCGGCTGGTGCACGCGCCATCGCGAGGTTCAGCGAGGACGGAGCAGACGAAGGCAGCGCGTCGTTCCTCAATGGGAAGTACACGACAATCGGCATGAGCAGGGCATCTCGCGGCCCTGCCGGCTCTGAGACCACACTGTCTGCCAATATCGCAAAAGTGGAATATAGCCTGGTTGGTTCCGACGAGCGCGATGTCTCAAGCGCGGAAATCGAGAATGCCTGGCGCGAAGAGCTTGGCGAGGTTCCCGAGGCGCGATCAATGACAATCAGCTCCTCGCTGCTGTCGCTGGGCGAAGCGGTCAATGTCCAGCTTTCCCACCCTGAAAAACCGATACTTGAAGAAGCGATTGGCCGATTAATCAATGAATTGGATGGCATTGCTGGCGTTTTCGACATTGAAAGCGACCAGGATGAAGGGATGCAGGAGATCGAGCTGCACCTCAAACCATCGGCGCGCACATTAGGGGTTTCTCTTCAGGATGTTGCCAGCCAGGTGCGGGCAGCCTTCTTTGGGGCGGAAGCCGTGCGTGTGCAACGTGGCCGCGAAGATGTGCGTGTCTATGTGCGTTTGCCCGAAAATGAACGCGATTCGATCGCCGACATCGGTCAATTCCATGTCCGCATTCCGGAAGGGCAGGTTGCCCTCAGCACGCTGGCCGATGTTTCATTCTCTGCCGCGCCTTCGGTAATACGTCGCGAAGCGGGACGCAGGATCACGACCGTCACTGCTGATGTCGACAGCGATGTGGTTACCGGCCAGGAAGTAAACACCGCGCTCATCGACGAGATCCTACCCAAACTCACAACCGACTATCCCGGCCTGCAATTCACGTTTGGCGGTGAACAGGAAGAACAACAGGATAGCTTTAACGCGCTGGCTCCNGCCTTCGGACTGGCGATGGCCGCTATCTATGCACTTCTGGCAATCCCGTTTCGATCCTACTTCCAGCCGCTGATTATCATGGCCGCAATTCCCTTTGGCATGATTGGCGCCTTGCTGGGACACTTGATCCTGGGAATTCCGCTGGGCCTGCTTTCGGTGTTTGGTATCATCGCCTTGTCCGGGGTGGTCATCAATGGCTCGCTGGTGCTGATCGACTTCATGAACGAAAATCTGGCAAACGGCATGCCCCGTGAGGAAGCTGTTATCGATGCGGCCAAGTCCCGGTTCCGGCCGATCATCCTGACTGCGATCACAACATTCCTGGGGGTCGCGCCGATCACATTCGAAACCAGCGTCCATGCCCAGTTCCTGATCCCGATGTCGGCCAGTCTTGGCTTCGGCATCCTGTTCGGNACTGTCTTACTACAATTGATGATTCCTGCCCTTGCTATCCTGCAAATGCGTGCGGGAGATCGCGTTCGTGCCCGGTTTTCCTGACCAGCGCTCAACCGGGTTGTTGGGCGGCATGGCGTAAAGTTAATGTCACGAAAACCACTTTTGGGATATGGCGCGCAGTGATTTGAGAATGGCAATGCAGGCCTGATTCTGCAACGCCAGTACGCAGGGGTAATTGCATTGAAGATCGCGATTGTCGGATCGGGTTATGTCGGTCTTGTTTCAGGAGCCTGTTTTGCCGATTTTGGCCACGATGTGGTCTGCATCGACAAGGACCAGTCGAAGATTGACCGGCTGCACGACGGACAAATGCCGATTTACGAGCCTGGCCTCGATGAATTGGTAGAACGCAATGTCAGCTCTGGACGGCTCTTGTTTACCACTGACTTGTCTGGCGGCATCGCGGATTGTCAGGCCATATTTATTGCAGTCGGCACACCCTCACGTCGCGGCGATGGCCATGCCGACCTGTCGTTCGTCCACGCCGTGGCCCGCGAAGTCGGAGCGAACCTGAAAAGTCCGGCTGTTGTCATCACCAAGTCGACTGTGCCGGTTGGAACCGGGGATGAGGTTGAGCGCTTGTTGCAGGAAGCCGATCCGGGCGTGCAGTTTGCCGTCGCGTCGAATCCCGAATTCTTGCGCGAAGGTGCAGCAATCGACGATTTTAAGCGGCCTGATCGCATCGTCATCGGTGCAGACGATGGTTTTGCCCGCGACATAATGAACGAAGTCTATCGCCCGCTGTTCCTGAACCAGTCGCCAATCCTGTTCACGACGCGTCGCAGCGCTGAACTCATCAAATATGCCGCCAATGCATTTCTTGCGACCAAGATCACGTTCATCAATGAGATCGCAGACCTGTGTGAAAAGGTTGGCGGCGATGTTCAGGATGTCGCCCGCGGGATCGGGCTCGATAACCGGATCGGATCGAAATTCCTCCATGCCGGTCCGGGCTATGGCGGTAGCTGCTTTCCAAAGGACACAGTCGCACTGTTGAAGACGGCCGAAGACTATGACAGCCCGCTGCGCATCGTCGAAGCGGTCGCAAAAACCAATGACAGCCGCAAGCGCGCTATGGGCCGAAAAGTGATCGACGCACTGGGCGACAAACCTCGCGGAAAGCGCGTCGCCATGCTCGGCCTCACGTTCAAACCGAACACCGACGACATGCGCGATTCGCCTTCCATCGCGATTTCCCAGGCGCTGATTGATGCCGGCGTCGAAGTTCTCGCTTACGATCCGGAAGGCATGGAACTTGCCAGGCCGCTGATGCCCGGCGTGGTGATGGTCGATGATCCCTACGCTGCTATTGAAGGCGCCGATGCTATCGCAATCGTAACTGAGTGGGATGCATTTCGCGCGCTCGATCTTGCCCGGATCAAGCAAACCGCCAACGCGCCGGTCATTGTCGACTTGCGCAACATCTATCAGCCGGATGAAATGCGCGCCGCCGGATTTTCTTATTCAAGCATCGGCCGGCCTTAGATGTTCAGCCCTGATCCAGCCTGACGCGGCAAGCCTAGTTCGGCAAACCTTCCTGCTCAGGAATTTCGACACCAAGATCCAACACAGATATGTTGAACGCGATGGAGATGCGGTCTTCATCCTCCTGATTGGGATAGACCCAGTGCTTCATATAGCTTGGGAAAATCACCATCTGTCCGGGCACNGGTTTGATGCGCCACTTTTCGGGCAGCATCATCTTTCCCAGCTTCTCCTGCGGAGTAACTGCACCGATCGGGTTGAAGAACTCGATCAACCCGCTCCAATCCTCGGCCGATTCCGGAGCGGAGACATAGTACACACCAGAAAAATGATGGGTTGCATGACCGTGCGGTGCGTTAAAAGCGCCACGCTCGTTTACATTGATCCAGCCTTCCAGAGCCGATTTTGAATCGCGAATGCGAAATTCTGGCGCATGGCGCTGCACGCACCTTTGAAACACAGCGATAATGCGGCGACAGAGCTCGCGAAAGCCCGGTTCTTCTCGCTCAAACAGCTCGCGCGGAGAATGCCAGCCAAGCTTGTTGCTTGATTTCATGCTTTCGGCATCGGCCCGCCAGTTTGCAATCTCCGCTGTTAGAAGTGCGTTGAGCTCGGCATGATCGGGAAGCTCGAATACCTGGATCAGGCTGGTGAACGCGGCGATCGTGGATTTGATTTCGACATCGGGCCGCGCCCCTGTCAGGTTGGAAGCTTCATTCTCTTCCGCCATGTCCTATACCCCTTGTCACGATTTCAAGAACCGACCCGCTGCTAGACAAGCGCGCCATGACAGTGCTTGTACTTTCTGCCTGAACCACACGGGCATGGCGCATTTCGGCTCAGTCCCATGCCTGCATATGGATTCTCACCGCGCGTTCCGGGTGCCTCTACAATGATATCCGAATCCCACTGCTCTTCCCCACCAGGGATCGTTCCAAAGCCGGGGCCTTCACTGCTCAGGAAATCGGGTATTTCGGGAAGCTCCAGGTCGCCCGGATCAGGGAACTGCAGCTCGCTGTTGGCGAGGATGCGCGTCACATCCTCGCGGATTGTCTCGAGCATACCTTCAAACAGGCCAAACGCTTCGCGCTTGTATTCGTTGATCGGCTGCTTTTGTGCATAGGCACGCAGAAACACGACCTGGCGCAGCGCATCGAGCGTTGCGAGATGTTCCTTCCAATGGTGATCGAGCCGATCAAGCAGTATGCTTTTTTCTACCTGGCGCCAGATTGCCGGATCGTCCTCGCCCATCTTGACGTCCATGTGGGCATCGGCGGCGTCGCTAATGCGCTGCTCGATAATATCAGGCTCGATTCCGTCGTCTTCCATCCATACATCGAGTGGAGCTTCGACCCCGGTTACATCGCGCACTCGCTCCTTGAGCAAGTCGGTATCCCAGTGCTCCGGATAGGAGCCGGGCGGGCAGGCATCGGCGACAAGCGCGTTCACGGCATCGTGGCGCATATCGACCACGACGTCGTCAACTGTTTCGGAATCCATGATTTCAGAGCGCTGTTCATAGACGACCTTGCGCTGGTCGTTCATCACGTCGTCGTATTCNACAACCTGCTTNCGCACCTCATAGTTGCGCGCTTCGACTTTCTTCTGCGCAGTCTCGATTGCCTTGGACAGCCACTTGGAGCCGATCGCCTCGCCGTCCTCAAGATTTGAATTCATCATCCGCGAAAACAGCGTGTCCGGCCCGAAAATACGCAGCAGGTCGTCTTCAAGGCACAAGTAGAATTTCGAGAGACCCGGATCGCCCTGACGGCCCGAACGACCGCGCAACTGGTTATCGATACGCCGGCTTTCGTGCCGCTCAGTGCCAATCACACACAGGCCGCCAGCATCGAGAACTTTCTGCTTCTCCTCGTTGGTTTCGGCCTTTATTTTCGCTTCGGCTGCGTCACGTTCCGGTCCTTCCGCCGTATCGCCAAGCTCGTCTTCAACGCGAAATTCAATATTGCCGCCAAGCTGGATATCCGTCCCCCGCCCGGCCATGTTGGTNGCGATCGTCACTGCGCCAAGCCGCCCGGCCTGGGCCACAATATGCGCCTCGTTCTCATGGAATCGAGCGTTGAGCACGCTGTGCTCCACATTTTCCTGGTTGAGGAATTCCGAAAGCAACTCCGATTTCTCNATGGAAACCGTGCCGACCAGAATCGGCTGGCCGATTTCGTTCTTCTCGCGGATCAAATGGGCGATCGCCTGAAACTTGTCGTTGGTGTTCTTGTAGAATTCGTCTTCCTCATCGACCCGCAGCACCGGGACGTTGGTCGGAATCGAGACGACGTTCATTTTGTAGATGTCATAGAATTCCGCCGCCTCTGTCGCGGCGGTGCCGGTCATCCCGGAAAGCTTGGGATACATGCGGAAATAGTTCTGGAACGTGATCGAGGCCATCGTCTGGTTCTCGGGCTCGATGTTGACGCCCTCCTTCGCCTCGACAGCCTGGTGCAATCCGTTGGACCAGCGGCGTCCTTCCATCATACGCCCGGTGAACTCATCGATAATGACGATTTTTTCGTCTTTGACGATGTAGTCGGTATCCCGCTTAAACATCACCACTGCCTTAAGCGCCTGATCAAGGTGATGCACGACTTGCGTGTTTTCGACATCGTAGAGATTGGAACCGACCAGCAGCCCCTCAGATTCGAGCATCCGCTCGACATTTTCAACGCCGTCTTCTGTCAGCGAGACATTCTTGGTTTTCTCGTCTGCCTCGTAGTCTTCGGGTTCCAGCCGCTTCACGACCTTGTCGACGGAGGTGTACAAGTCTGACTTATCGTCGGTTGGCCCGGAAATGATCAGCGGCGTCCGCGCTTCGTCGATCAGGATCGAATCGACTTCATCAACGATGCCAAAGTTGAACGGGCGCTGCACCATCTGTCCGCGCTCGTGCTTCATGTTGTCGCGCAGGTAATCAAAGCCGAATTCGTTGTTGGTGCCGTAGGTAATGTCCGAGTGATAAGCCTCGCGCCGATCATGTTCGCCCAGATTAGGTACGATCACGCCGTAAGTCAGGCCGAGAAAGTTGTATATCTGCCCCATCCAGTCCGCATCGCGGCGAGCCAGATAATCATTGACGGTAACGACATGGACGCCCTTGCCTTCCAGCGCATTGAGATAGACCGCCAGCGTCGCAACCAACGTCTTGCCCTCGCCGGTTTTCATTTCGGCAATTTCGCCCCGATGCAGTACGATACCGCCGATCATCTGGACATCGAAGTGGCGCATACCAAGCACTCGCTTCGATGCCTCGCGCACCGTGGCAAATGCTTGCGGCAAGACATCGTCCAGCTCTGCACCNTCTGCCAGCGCCGCGCGCAGCTTATNAGTCTGCGCCTTCAGTTGATCTTCGCTTAACTGCTCAAATTCAGCCTCAAGGGCGTTGATTTTGTTTACGGTCTTGTTGAGCGACTTGACGTAGCGATCGTTTGCGGAACCTAAAAAATTCTTGACGAGTGCGCCGAGCATGGCGGAATTCCTGTAGTTATTAGCGAAGAAATAGCTGGATCGGCGCAACCGGTGTGCACCGCCTCGCCATGCCTATTCGTGCGCGCAGTC
>JGI24723J26617_10003489_pt1 | contig 11371 bp, 8 predicted proteins | sample Cruoilmetagenom6_FD_26617 | JGI IMG/M metagenome (IMG submission 26617) | reverse complement strand
GCCACCTGCGATGTNATCACCTACGAATTCGAGAACGTGCCGGTCGGAGCGCTGCACAAGATTGAGGGTAAGGTACCTGTCTACCCGCCTGCCGCTGCGCTGCGGCATGCCCAGGACCGGCTCAACGAGAAACGCCTGTTCGACCGGCTTGATATTCCGCTGCCGGGTTATCGCACGATCGATTCTCGCGAGGATATTGCGCATGCGATCGAGGAACTCGGCCTCCCGCTCGTGATCAAGACCCGTCGACTCGGCTACGACGGCAAGGGCCAGTTCATCCTCCGTGAGCGCGGGGATATCGACAATGCCTGGAGCACGCTCGGCGGCAATTTTCTCATCGCCGAACAGTGGGTCAATTTCGACTACGAGGTATCGGCCATCGGCGCACGCAGTGTTGATGGCGAGATTGCCATTTATCCTCTTAGCCGCAACGTGCACGAAGACGGAATCCTCCGTACTTCCTGCTCACCCATCGACGCGCCGCGACTCGCCGACCGTGCTGAAACCTATGTCAGGCGTTTGCTCGGGCATCTGGACTACGTCGGCGTATTGGCCCTGGAGCTGTTCGTTTGCGACAACGACCTGATGGCAAATGAATTCGCGCCGCGTGTGCACAACTCGGGCCACTGGACCATAGAAGGGTCCGCAACGAGTCAGTTCGAGAACCACCTGCGTGCCGTGATGAACAGGCCATTGGGCTCCACCGCGGGCCTCGGTCATGCCGGTATGATCAACCTGATCGGTAACATTCCCGATGCCGTTCGTTCGCTGGAACAAGGTGTTTTTCACGACTATGGCAAGGCGCCCAGACCAGGGCGAAAGCTTGGCCATGTCACCGTGACAGCAGAAACCGCCGGCGACCGCGACGAGCTTGTCGACATAATCAGCCGGAGTGTGACCTAGTCCGCACCAACCCTTGAGACGAGGGCATACCCCGTCGGGCAAAAAAGCAGGTAAACTCGATCGAACATGTCGTATTTGAGTCACTTCAACCTTCAGGAACAACCGTTTCGGCTCACTCCGGACCCGGATTTTCTCTATTGGAGCAAGCAGCACGCTCGCGCCAAGGCCTACATGGAGTCGACCATCTGGCTTGCCGATGGATTCGTGGTCATCACGGGCGAAATCGGCTCCGGCAAGACGACGCTCCTGCAGTCCTTTCTGTCCGAGCTCGAGGATGACGTCGTTTACGCGGTCGTTTCCCAAACGCAGCTCACACCGACCCAGTTCCTCCAGGCCGTATTGACCGAGTTCGGCTTCAAGCCGTTCAACAAGCGCAAAGTCGAACTGCTGGACATGCTCAACATGTTCCTGATCGAACAGTACTCGAATGGCAAGAAGGTAGTGCTGATCGTCGACGAGGCGCAGAACCTCACGCACAAGGTGCTTGAGGAAATTCGCATGATCTCGGGCATCGAGACCCACAAGGAAAAGGTGCTACGCATCATCCTTGCTGGCCAGCCGGAGCTGCGGGACACGCTGGACACACCCGGACTCAAGCAACTGGTACAGCGCGTTCGCCTGCGCTTTCACCTCGGGCCGCTCGACCGTCGCGAAATGCGCGAGTACATCGAGCATCGTCTCAGCGTCGCAGGCGCCGAATCCGGACTGTTTGAGGACAGCTCCTTCGACAAAATTTATCGCTACTCCGGTGGCGTGCCACGCCTGATCAACACACTGTGCGACACGGCCCTCCTCTGTGCTTTCGCGGACGAGAAGAGTGCGGTCGGGCTTGACGATGTCATGGCCGCCGTTGCCGAACTCAACTGGCAAGAGCACGAAAGCAACACGGGAATTCACGAAAAGCTGCAACAGATTCAGCAGCGTGAGCTTAATGATTCGGGCGTAACACGAATCGAAGTCCGCTCAGATGGCGAAGTCATTCAGGAACTGAACTTCCCGGCCGGTCGTGTGATCGTCGGCCGCTCGTCCGACAACGAGATCTTTATCAAGAGCAAATTCGTCAGCCGCCACCACGCGCAACTGGTCAGCGATGACAATGGCTGCCTGATCGAAGACCTGAACAGTACGAATGGCGTGTTCCTCGGCGAGAAACAGGTCAAGAAATACCGCCTGCGTGACGGCGACGTCGTATCACTCGGCGTCCATGAACTCGTGTACTACGACTTGCGCCAGCAGGATGAGACGCTCGAAGACCAGCTGGATGGTCAGACCGACGACTCGCCGGACGAAGCAGCCGATGAGGAACGGGCCGACGACCAGGATTCGGTCGTCAACGAGCAGTAGCGCCCGCCTGCCCCAGACCGCTGCCGTACGTCCCTGTACTCCGCGGCACAGGGCTATCGTGCCCTAGTAGTCTTGCCGCTGCCCGACGCGGCGATCCGATACGCGGTGGTCACGCCGCTTAAGCAACACAACGAGACCGGCGACGAGGCAGGCAAAGCCCACGACAAAGCATATCGTCGGCATGTACCAGTAATTGAGGTACATCGACAAGCCAAGCGACACCACCCCCACCAGCAGGTAGAAGTAGGGAAGGCTCTCGTAGATTGGCTTGGAAACCCACATGGCGATTCATTCTCCATAGCCGGGGCCACATGTAAAGCACTCAAATGCAAAAGACCCGGCCAATGGCCGGGTCTCGTGTGCGTGTCGCTCCGTGTAAGCCTTTGATTCTGGCTTAGGAGCGACCGACTCCGAACAGACCTAGAATGCGCGAAAGTATCGAGTCTGACAGGCCGTCTACGGCCAGATCAGGTTCGAAATCCCCGGCATCACCGCGCAATCCCTGCACGAACTGCTGGGAATTGGCGTCCATGTCGTATTCTGTAATCGTGTTGTCGAATGCCATCGTCGTATCCCTCCATGAGATACGAGAACTCTACGCACAAGATTCGGTGCATGGAGTGAGGTAACTCACACTGTGTGCTGTCGACTCGCGAGAATTCGACTTATGTGAAATTCCTGGCGCTGCTATGCGGTACCACCAACCGTCAGTTCGTCAATCTTGAGTGTTGGTTGTCCGACACCAACAGGCACCGATTGCCCTTCCTTGCCGCAGGTCCCGACCCCGGTATCGAATTCCAGGTCGCTGCCGACCATTGATATTTTGTGCAGCGCCTCCGGGCCGTCGCCGATCAGCATTGCGCCCTTGACGGGTGTCGTTACCTTGCCGTCCTCGATCAGGTAGGCCTCACTTGCCGAAAACACGAACTTGCCCGAGGTGATATCGACCTGTCCGCCACCAAAGTTCGGTGCGTACAGGCCCTTGTCGACCGACGCGATGATCTCCTCAGGGTCGTGTCTGCCCGCCAGCATGTAGGTATTTGTCATGCGCGGCATTGGAATATGCGCAAACGACTCGCGGCGGCCGTTGCCGGTCGATTCGACGCCCGTCAGGCGCGCATTGAGTTTGTCCTGCATGTAGCCGCAAAGGACGCCATTCTCGATCAGGACGGTGTTTTGCCCCGGCGTACCCTCATCGTCGATGGCCAGCGACCCACGTCGATTCACGATGGTCCCATCATCGACGATCGTGCAGAGATCCGATGCCACCTTCTCGCCGATCTTGCCGCTGAACGCCGACACACCTTTGCGGTTGAAGTCGCCTTCCAGCCCGTGACCAACTGCCTCATGCAGCAGGATTCCGGGCCAGCCATTGCCGAGCACGACAGGCATCGTTCCCGCAGGCGCCGCCTGCGCCTCCAGTTGTACGCCCGCCTGGCGTACGGCTTCGCGGGCAAATTCGAGCGGGGTCTCGCCGTCGAGAAAATAGCCGAGATCCGCACGTGCACCGCCACCTGCGTAGCCCTGCTCACGCTGGCCATCCTGCTCAAGAATCACGCTGACGTTCATGCGGATCAAGGGTCGAATATCGGCGGCCATGGTGCCATCGGACGCTGCAACCAGCACCAGGTCCTGGCTACTCGCCATGCTGATGATGACCTGTTCGACACGTTGGTCGAGCGCGCGTGTCGCGGCATCCAGCTCAAGAAGCAGCTGCGTCTTCTGTGTATCGTCGATGCTTGTGGTCGGGTCTGACTGTGGATACAGGGCGGCCGCATTGCTGCGCCGCCAGGCCTGCACGCTTTTTTCCTGCCCATGCCGGGCGATTGCGCGCGCCGCACCAGCGGCGGATTCAAGCGCCGGTAGCACAAGCTCATCGGAGTAGGCGAAGCCGGTCTTTTCGCCGCTGTTGGCGCGTACGCCGACTCCCTGGTCAAGGCTGAAACTACCCTCGCGAATGATGCCGTCTTCCAGTGTCCAGCTCTCCTGGCGTGATACCTGGAAATAAAGGTCGGCATAATCAACGCCGCCACGCATCAAGCTGCCGAGTGTTGTCGCCAGCGCCTGCTCGCCGAGCCCCGCGGGCTCCAGCAATTGCGTCATTACTGCATCAATCGATTGGTTTTTGCTCAATGCGTTTCCCGTTTTGTTTGGCTATCAGGTCAGGCGTCGGTTCGAGAGTGCCGGAAATTCAGCGCGGAGGCGCGCCGGCAGCCCTGGATCAATATCCGCANTGACGACGCAGTNGCCCTCGGCCTCTTCCGCCAGAATTTGGCCCCAGGGATCGCAGATCAGTGAATGTCCAAACGTCGAACGGTCGTCCGGGTGCAGGCCATATTGCCCGGGCGCAATGACATATGCCAGATTTTCGATGGCGCGGGCGCGCAGCAACGCGTGCCAGTGCGCCTTGCCGGTCGTGGCTGTAAAGGCAGCGGGCACGGTGAAAATCGTCGCACCGGCGTCCACGAGCTGCCGGAACATCTCAGGAAAGCGCAGGTCGTAGCAGATTGAAAGGCCGATGCGGCCGGCCGGCGTATCCACGGCAATGACATCTTCGCCCGGATACATCGAGTTTGATTCCCGGTAGGACTCCTGCTGGTCAACCAGGTCGACATCAAACAGGTGAATCTTTCGATACAGCGCCTGCGCCTGACCCTCCGCGTCGTAAACCGGGCACGCACCATAGACGCGCTCAGCGGTGATCTCGGGTGAGACCAGCGGCATGCTGCCGCAAACAATCCATAGGCTGTACTTCGCTGCTGCTGCGGACAAGAAAGCCTGGATCGGCCCTGCACCGGGTTCTTCGGCATACCTGGCTTTGTCTTTGTCGCGTTCTGGCATCAGCGCGAAATTTTCTGGCAGCACAGCCAGGGTGCAGCCGTCGGCGGCGGCCTCACCCAGCAGTCGATCCGCGAGATCGAGGTTCGCTTTCACGTTCGGGCCGCTGTTCATCTGAATCGCTGCGACGCGCATGTTACTCCTGTTCCGCGTCAATCAGGCACCCGGCCAGGTCACCGTAGCGCACAAACGAATCGGAGTTGATCGAATCGATCGTTGGCTCTTCCCACGGCCCGGAGATGCCGTAGTACACCTGGCCGACTGACTGCAGCGGCTTCTTGAATATCTGCGAGAAGATCAGCATCGCCGCTGCCCCCGGCGGTCCACCGACTACGGCCCCGACAATAGGCAGTGTATTGCCGACCTTGGCGCTGACCACGGCCCCCTGTTCGTATTCGCTCCTGGCAAGGTCAACCTGACCGACCACACCGATCAGCGCGGCAGGACCTTCCAGCGACATGTCACAAGTGGACGCAATGCCGTCGTCAAAATCGAAGTTTCCCGCGATGCTGTCGTAGCGGAAACCCTTGCTGAATACATCGCGAAAATCGAGTGACAGGCGCCGCGGTAGTGCGACGAAACTGACCAGACCGAGCATGCGACCGGCCCCGGGTTCCACTTCCTCGAGTGACCCGTTTTCAAGGCGCATCTGCACCTTGCCGTCCAGAACATCAAGGAAACTGGCGCGCGGCCCACCGGACCAGCTCAGGTCGAAGACGACACCCATTGATGCGCCGCTGATCCCCTGTGCAAAGTCCAGCCGGGCCAGCGTCGTCCTGACATCGTGACTGTTCAGCGTCGCCATAACGTAAGTCCGGCTTCCCAGTTCCTCGTTTTCGTCTGCCACCCAGTGGCCGGAGCCGACGATGCCAAACGATTCATCCGTGGTGATCAGCTTCTCGGCCTGCAATCCCTCTGCCACGCGCACCAGACTCACCTCGACGGCACCCAGGTACCGGTCGCCGAGAGCAAACTCGTCCGCCGTCAACGTGATCGGGGGCAGCTTTCTCGGGTCCAGCGTTGACACCGAGGGTGGCGTAATGTCATCACCGGGAAGGCGCAAACGCTGCATCTCGATGACCATGGGTCGATCAGAACTGAAATCATAGGGCACGAAAACAGAACCCGTGACGTCCTCGCCCTCAACCTGAACCAGCCAGTCGAGTGCACTTCGGTCGAGCCGCACGTGATGGTCCCGCAAGTGCTGACCGATAGCGAACAGGTCAGCAACTTTCAGGTCGATCGAGCGAATCCGGTCGGCCGCGCCAACCTGCCGTTCGCCACTGCGAGACAAATTCAGCCAGTCCTCGAGTCGGACCGTCGTTGTCTCGCCGCGAATGTGCAGCCCGCGCGTTTCGGCTGGCAGCATCTCGCCAGCTCCGGCCAGGAGTACACCGCGATCGAAATCCCAGGCCCCTTCCGGCTGGCTGAACGACAAATGCCAGGACAGGCCATTGTCGGCCCGGCCGATACTCTCGATAAGCTCGCCACCTGGCATGAACCGAAGCTCACCGGATAGTTGCATCGCCTCACCTGCCGGTTTGCCAACCGGATCAGGCAGGTCGAGTGCAATTCCCTCCAACGCCGTATCGATTGCGATCGCAAAGGGTCGCTTCGTTTCCTGGCCTCCTCGTGGAAACATCACGCTCGCCGTGTACACAGCGGCCCCGTCGATCAGTCCCTCTAGCGGGACGGCGAGATCGTCGATGATCGCCTGGGACGTCAGCAGCCCGGAAACGGTAGCCACGGTGAAGAGGCTCGGGTCATCCGACCGGCTCAGGGCGATATTCACTCCCTGCCCCAGGAAGCGGGCACCGAGGTTGTCGCTTTCGAGATAGTCCCGCGTAATCGTGATTTCACCGATCAGGTCTTCAATCGGTGCGGGAAAACCATCAATAGACAGCGAGCCGTTGTTGCTGCGCAGGACACCGTCGATCGTTGCATCGACGGCGTGCTTGAGTGGCACCATCAGGTCGAACTGGAACGATGCGTCACCATCGACTGTCACGCGTTCGAGATGCCCACCCATCATCTGGTTGAGCCGGCTCTGCATCGCGTACTGGTGCATCGTGCCCAGCGTGCCCGTTGTCAGTGCCTTGATCGTCAGGACGGGGTTCAGCAGGTCATCGATCTCCACCTGCGAATCGACCGACGTGTTGCCCACACTGATCGAACGGTTCTTTACCGTGTACAGGCGAGTGTGGTCGAGCACCATTTCGACATCGGCCCGCTCCACTGCCGGCCAGTCGGGATGGAACTTCATCGTTATGTCGCGAGCCGATCCTTCTACGAGCAGGTTCCCTGCCTTGTTCCTGAAGAAACCTTTGCCGAGCACACCGTCCATACGCAGTGTGCCGCGCGCAATCGAACCTCTAACCAGAGCCGTCTGGAAAAAGTTCTTTAGTTTGGGCTTCATCTTCTTGTGCGGCAGGTAGGGATAGATTTTGGACACATCGCTGACGCTGAAAGAGCTGCTGTATTCGATAACCGGCGGACGATCAGGGTAAAATGTCAGTTCGCCACCACCACGACTTTCGAAGATTGCGTTTGCAAGGCGCATGCTATCTGACGTGAACCGCGTCAGTTCATCGTTATTTCGCCAGATGATCATGCCGTTAAGGACATCGAGATCGAACGGACCGTCATGGGTCTGCGGCAGTTCTATCATCATGTCCCTGGAACGGACCTCTATACGGCCACCCGGACGATCACCGTTGATGTAGCCGCTGAAGCCGCTAACGCCAGGACGTTTGCCGTCGGTAGCGAAGCCGACATCCTCGAGGTCGACTGAAATATCGAAGTGCGGCACGTCGTCACCGAACTCAGAGACCGTCACCTCAAGGTCGCGAATCTCTCCGCTCGGGGCAAGATCACTGAGGAAGTCACGCTGCTTCTCAGGAAGCAGCGGCAACAGCAGTGAACTGTCGTCGAGATTCACATAGGACGCGCGCGCACTTAGCACGACGATCTCACCCGCCGCGTCTGTGTTGGCCTCGGCTCGTAATGATGACTCCGGCCATTCGCGTCCATCGGTCGCGATCCGAAAGTCCTCGGCCGCCACGAGCCAGCCGTCGAAAGACTGGTCGAATTCGAAACGACCCGACAGGTCAAAAACCTCGTCCTCGGTGAGCGATAACTCCTCGAGATCCAGATTGATTGACGCATGGCTAATGCGCTCGCCCGTCAAGGCGAATGAGACGTCGATGTCACCGCCGCCGGACAGTACGCGCCCGTCCAGCATCGGGTGCAATTCCGACCAGCCCTCAAGCGCGATACTATCCGCCTCAACCCTTACGTCCCAGATGCGCTGCTCTTCCGGGAGATCCTTGAGGCGTGTCGCCGACAGGTTAACGCCGCGACCTAGATCGTCCGGCAACCGAACATCCGCATCGAACGCAATGCGATTCTTGTCAATACTGACAAGAACGTTAGGGACCTGGAAAAAATGCGGGCGTTCATCGCCAGGCTGCAAGAATCGAATCTCGATGTCCTCGCCAACAAACTCTATATCCCTCAGTGGTCGCGACTCGCCGTTGCGCGCGATCGGGAGCTCATCGAGTGGGCCACCCTGGATCCACCAGCCGCCGTTCTCGAGCTGGCGAATCTCAATGCTGGTGTCGCGAATCACCACGCGGTCGACCACGGGCTCCCAGTCGAATACGAGGCTGGTCACGGAGATACCCACGCTAACCAGTTCAGCAGCAATCATGCGGCTTTGAGTGTCCGGACGAATAAGCTCCGTGTCGTAGAACTCAATCTCCGGCCCGCTCAGGCCCCAGCGGGCGTCTATCCTGGAAAATTGCACCTCCATCCCAATGGCATTGCTGGCCCAGTTCTCTATGTCGTCCTGGTACTCAGACAACCTCGGCAGGAACAGCCGAAACAGGCCGACGAGAATAGCCAACAGGATGACGAGCGCAGCCGCCGAGTACGCGGCGAGCTTGAGCAATTTCCTGAAGAACTGTTTCATTCGTTCACTGCCGCTACATCAACACGACATCAAACTGGTCCTGCAGATACAGTGATTCTGTCTGCAGTCGAATCGACTTTCCCGTTTGTTCTACGAGCTCAGCCAGGCTGCGCGCCTGCTCGTCGAGCAGTAACTCGATCACGTCCTGGTTCGCCAGCACCATGACCTCATCAAACTCGAACTGGCGCGACTGCCGGATGATCTCACGAAAGATTTCGAAACAGGCCGTCTCGGCCGTCATGATAAAACCGCGCCCCGAGCACGCCGGGCAATCCTCACACAAAATGTGCTGGAGGCTCTCGCGCGTGCGCTTGCGGGTCATCTCCACGAGCCCCAACGGCGACACGGGCGTGATCTGGTGGCGTGCATGATCACGCGCCAGCGCCTGCTCCAGCGCGTTAAGGACGTTGTCGCGGTGGTCGAGTTCTTCCATGTCGATAAAATCGATAATGATGATGCCGCCCAGATTCCTGAGCCTGAGTTGCCGCGCTATCGCGACCGCCGCTTCGAGATTCGTGCGGTAGATGGTCTCCTCGAGGTTGCGATGACCGACATAACCACCCGTGTTCACGTCGATCGTGGTCATCGCTTCGGTCTGGTCAAAAATAAGATACCCGCCTGATTTTAAAGGAATATTCCTATCGAGCGAGCGACGAATCTCGTCCTCGATGCCGTGCAGGTCGAAAATGGGCCGCCGCCGCTTGTACAGCTCGATCCCGGAGCTCTCTTCGGGAAGATAGGTTTTTGCGAATTCCAGCATGGCCTCGTAGTCACTCTCGGAATCGACGAGGACGTTCTCGACGTCGCCGGTCACCATATCCCGCAGTACCCGCAACGGCAGCGATAGATCCTCATGCACCAGTGTTTTTACACTGCTCTTTATGCACCGTTCCTGAACAACGTCCCATAACCTGAGCGAATAACGCAGATCGGCGGCGAACGCCTCCTTGTCCGCGCCTTCAGCGACGGTCCTGACAATGACGCCACACTCAAGCTCTCCTTCTGCAAGCAGCTCTTCGACCATGCTGCGCAGGCGCTCACGCTCGTCCTCGTCCTCGATGCGTGTCGAGATGCCGACCGTATCGCTGTGCGGCAGCAGCACAAGGTGCCGCGACGGCAACGTGATGTAGCTCGTCAGCCGCGCCCCTTTGTTGCCCAGGGGGTCCTTAACAACCTGCACCATGATTTCGTCGCCTTCGCGTACCAGCTCGCGAATGCCCGGTAACTCATCGCTGTTCCCGTTCCCTTTCCCCGGTACGTTCGGCCTGGCTATATCGGAGGCATGCAGGAATGCCGTCCTTTCGAGGCCGATGTCGATGAACGCCGCCTGCATGCCGGGCAGGACCCGCAGGATGCGGCCTTTGTAGATGTTGCTGATCAGGCCGCGGCGTGCGGCACGCTCAACATAGACCTCCTGGAGGACGCCATTTTCAAGCAACGCAGCACGTATTTCACTGGGCGTCACGTTGATCAGGATCTCTTCTTTTTGGGATTCGTCTGTCATCGCTTTCGTCAGTTCATCACACTAAGGCCAGCCTCGTTGAGCAACGCCACGGTTTCGAACACTGGCAGCCCGACCACGCCGGAATAACTGCCCTCGATTCGCTCGACAAACGCGCCACCCAGGCCTTGAATTGCATAGGCTCCCGCCTTGTCGCACGGCTCCCCACTTTGCCAGTATGCGAGCGCCTCGTCGCGACTGATTTCGCGAAAACAGACATCCGTTTCAGTGACCGCGGTACGTGTGCCGTCTGCAGTGCCGAGTGCCACACCCGTGACAACTTTGTGGCTACGGCCGGAGAGCGAGGCCAGCATGGCCAGGCAATCGGACTCATCGACCGGCTTGCCCAGGGCCTGCCCGTCGATGACCACGGCTGTGTCGGCACCCAGAGCCATATGCCCCGGAGCTATCACGGCGGCCTCAACCTTCGCGATCGCCAGCCGCAGCACCATGTCGCCCGGGTCTTCACCGTCCAACGGGGTCTCGTCCACTTCGACGTGGATGGTCGTGAAGTCCAGGTTCAGTGCCGCGAGAATTTCCCGGCGCCGAGGCGACGTCGAGGCGAGATGCAAAATCGGTTTGTCGTTCATTGGGGGCTCGTCATACGCGGTGATACGGATGGCCGGTGTGCAGTGAGTGAGCGCGATACAGCTGTTCGGCGAACAACACACGCGCCAGGCCATGCGGCAGGGTCAGCTGCGACAACGACCAGGTGACGTCCGCACGCTGCTTGCAGCTGTCCGCGACGCCGTCCGGCCCACCAATGACGAAGCAAAGGTCGCGNCCGTCAACCTGCCAGGCTGTCAGATTGGCGG
>JGI24723J26617_10003488_pt1 | contig 11377 bp, 7 predicted proteins | sample Cruoilmetagenom6_FD_26617 | JGI IMG/M metagenome (IMG submission 26617) | reverse complement strand
GCTGCGCAACTATATGGTTGGCTTACCGCGGGATATTATTGAAAACGCCAAGGTGGACGGCGCGTCCGACTTTCAGATATTCGTAAAAATCATCTTGCCGCTAAGCTTTCCGGCACTGGCATCCTTTGCGATCTTCCAGTTCTTGTGGACATGGAATGACCTTCTGGTCGCGCTGGTGTTCCTGATCGATTCAACCGGTGAAACCACGGTGATGACCAAGCAGATTGTGGAGCTACTGGGCACGCGGGGCGGCAATTGGGAAATCCTTGCCACCTCGGCCTTTGTGTCCATTGCGGTGCCGCTTATGGTCTTCTTTGCAATGCAGAAATATCTGGTGCGCGGCTTGTTGGCCGGCTCCGTCAAGTAATAGAATAGGCAAATACAATGAGTTCGGCACAGGCCATACAAACCCAATTCGAAACCCACCCCAGCGCGGACTGGTGGCGCGGGGCGGTGATCTACCAGATATATCCGCGCAGCTTTCAGGATAGCACCGGCAACGGCGTTGGTGATTTGCGCGGTATTGTGCAGCGCCTGCCTTACATTGCTTCGCTCGGGGTGGATGCGATCTGGATATCGCCGTTTTTCACCTCGCCAATGGATGACTTCGGCTATGACGTGGCTGATTATTGCGATGTTGATCCGATGTTCGGCACCTTGGCTGATTTTGATGCAGTGGTTGATGCGGCCCATGAACTGGGCCTGATGGTCATGATTGACCTTGTGCTTAGCCATAGCTCTGACCAGCACCCGTGGTTTAAGGAAAGCCGCAAAAGCCAGGATAATGACAAATCAAACTGGTATGTATGGGCAGAGGCCCAGCCCGATGGCTCGCCGCCCAATAACTGGCTATCCATTTTTGGAGGCTCGGCATGGCATTGGGATTCGCGCCGTTGCCAGTATTACCTGCATAATTTTCTGGCCTCCCAGCCGGATCTGAACCTGCATGAACCACAGGTGCAGGATGCCTTGCTGGATGTTGCACGATTNTGGCTGGAGCGCGGGGTGAACGGCTTCCGNCTGGATACNATCAATTTCTATTTTGCCGATAAGCTGCTGCGCGATAACCCACCCCTTGCGCCGGAACTGCGCAACAGCACCATCGCGCCCATGGTGAACCCCTATAATCATCAGGAGCATCTCTACTCCAAAAACCAGCCGGAGACGCTGGATTTCCTGCGCCGGCTTCGTGCGGTGATGGACCCTTACAATGCGGCTGCGGTCGGTGAAGTTGGAGACGCCCAACGCGGGTTGGAAATTCTTGGCCAGTATACGGCCGGGGATGACCTGATGCAGATGTGTTATGCCTTTGAGCTCTTATCGGGCGAGCGCCCCACGGCCGCGACACTGGCATCCATTTTTACCAAGGTTGACGCGGTTGCCGCTGATGGCTGGGCCTGCTGGGCCTACTCAAACCATGATGTGCAACGCCACAAAAGCCGCTGGGCGCTGAGTGATGCCGCAGACCGTTGTTTTGCTACCCTGCTGATGTGTTTGCGCGGCTCGGCCTGTATTTACCAAGGCGAGGAGCTTGGCCTGCCGGAAGCCGATGTACCGTTTGAAGCCTTGCAGGACCCTTACGGAATAGAATTCTGGCCCGAATTTAAAGGTCGCGACGGCTGCCGCACGCCCATGGTCTGGGAGCGCTCCAACGCCAATGGCGGGTTTTCCAGCAGTGCGGACCTGTGGTTGCCTGTTCCAGCCGCGCATCTTTCCCATGCGGCGGCTGGCGCTGAATCCGATCCTGACGCGCTGATCCACCACTACCGCAAGGCCATTGCCTTTCGTCACAACCACAGCGTTTTGCAAAGCGGAGATATGACCGACTTGCGCGCTGATGGCGATGTGTTCAGCTTCGTGAGAGCCGGCACCGGAGGCACCCTGTTTTGCGCTTTCAATCTAGCGGAATCCGCTACCCAAATTACTTTGCCTCACGGCAACTGGCAGCAGCTCGGGCAAGAGCTGGCCAGTGCTTCAATCAACCCTGATGGAACCTTAACCCTCGAGCCTTGGCAGTGTTGCCTTGTTTTGAAGACCGGATAAAGGAAAAGAAACCCATGGCGAGCCTAAAACTAACCAACATTGCCAAATCCTACGGGGATGTGAGTGTCCTAGAGGATATTAACCTCGATATCACCCCCGGTGAGCTAATCGTTTTTGTGGGCCCTTCCGGATGCGGGAAATCCACTTTGCTTCGCATGATCGCGGGCTTGGAGAAAATCACCGGAGGCACGCTGGAGATTGACGGGGTTGTGGTTAACGATGTGCCGCCCTCGCTGCGAGGCATTGCGATGGTGTTTCAGTCCTATGCGCTTTATCCGCATATGACGGTGCGCGATAACATGTCTTTTGCCCTCAAAATAGCCAAGAAGTCGAAAGAGGAAGTTGATGCGGCGGTGAACAATGCCGCGCGAATTCTGCAACTGGAAGACTATCTCGACCGCTTGCCAAAAGCCCTTTCGGGCGGTCAGCGGCAGCGGGTGGCGATCGGGCGCTCGATTGTTCGCGATCCGAAGGTCTATCTGTTTGATGAACCGCTCTCAAATCTTGATGCCGCCTTGCGTGTGGCAACACGGATCGAGATTGCCCAGCTCAAGGAAAGCATGCCCGACACCACCATGATCTATGTGACCCATGATCAGGTAGAGGCGATGACTCTTGCTACCCGGATTGTGGTACTGGCCAATAAAGGCATTGCGCAGGTCGGCTCTCCGCTTGACCTTTACGAGCGGCCTGAAAACGAGTTTGTGGCGCAGTTCATCGGCTCTCCGGCGATGAACCTGTGGCCGGGGGTTGTGACCGGTACAGGCACCCAAACTACGGTGGACCTTGGCGGCGGTTGTCAGGCGGTTTCCGACGTGCCGACAACCGAAGCGGACATGGGATTGAAGGTGAATGTCGGGGTGCGGCCCGAGGATTTGCTGGCGACAGAAGGCACACCTGTTTTCACAGGTGAGGTCCACTATACCGAGCTTCTGGGTGAGGTGACACAGATCTATTTCGAACCGAAAAATGGNGATGACCCGGCGATTGCCAAGCTTCCCGGCATTGTNCGGGACCTCCGCGGCAGCGCCTTGAGCCTCGGGGCCGATCCGGCGAANGTGCATATATTTGCNGACGGCAAATCGCTGCTCTACCGGTAAATTCGCACCAGAAAAACCGCATCAGCCTTGGCTGTGCGTTTGTTACCCTCTTGGTTGTTGTGTTGCCCATTCGGAGAAATGGACCGCCTGCCAAAGATACCGCGCCGGTTAGAAAAGCCTGATGCCGAATGATCAGGAAATGGTCTTAGCCCTAGGCGCACCGTTTTTTTGGCCGGCTGCTGAGGGAGAAGGAATTTCATTGCCCGACGCGACATCTCCGATCAGCCTTGCAGCTTTGTCCGGCATGAGCAGAATATTACGAATTGATTAAGGCGAGGTGAGCGGTGCGTTCGGTGGCAAGTTATGCCACCGCGCTTGAAATACCAGCCGTGCGCCGAGGGGTTCCGGCACCAAAATGCTCAGTCAGGCAGGCCTGTGCGTGGCTCAAAGCTTATGGTATGAATTCACGCAACGAAGGTTCAACCAAGGACGCTAAAGAGCAATAGACAGCCCCAATAACTTTCCTTATGACCTAGGCGGAACGGATGTAGATGAGCGCATTTCTCATCGGGTGAATATCATCCCCGAAGAATTACCGATTTCCCATAAAGAGTGTCTTTCTGAATAATTATTTTTAGGCCGTTCTATTAAGTGTTTTTTAACCAAACCACAGGTTTATCAATTGATGAGAGATAGGCAGCAGGTAACAAGATTTTTCTGGTTGTATGCGTTACTGGTTTCGGTCGCTATCCACTGGACTATGCCGATTCTCGGGGATGAAGCCTATATGGTTTCCTGGGGCCGTAATCCGGCGCTCGGGTACTATGACCATCCACCTTTGACGGGCTGGGTTTCTTCGGTGATCTACAAGGCCGAGGCGCTTCTGGGTATTTCGCAGCATGGCACGCTTCACCGGATTTTCATATTTTGCCTTGCCATATTCACAATCTTCTGGCTGCGTGGATATCTCAGGCGCCGTTTTCCGGATGCCGAAGTTTGGACTGCTTTGTCAACGATCGCTGTTTTGCCCGCGACGCTGGTGTTCTTTAATAATTTTTACAACGATACTGTGCTGACTTTCTTTCTGCTTGGCTTTCTGGTCGAAACCGAACGTGCCTTGCGACTGCCTGCCAGCCGTGTTTCCCTGATAGCCGCAGGTGTGTTTTTTGGCCTCGCGCTTTTCACCAAATACACAGCCGCTGTGTTTTATCTTGGCGTGGTTGTGGCACTGCTGACCACAGTTGCGGGGCGGTATTTTCTATTCCGCCGGTTTGTTTTGATTACGCTGATTGCCTCGCTACCCTTTATCGGGAATATGATCTGGAACTACTACAATTGTGGCGTCAACCTCGCGTTTAATTTTGCGTTTCGGGACATCGAGGTCGGAATGGTTGGCTGGGCCTACGGCATTCTGTCTTTTCTCCTAATTATGGGGCCAACGATAGTTTTCATCATTTTGCGGAGTTTTCGAAAATTTGAGGGGCGCCCACTCGGTTTTTTCACACGCGCTTTATACGGCACGCTGGCAATTATGCTGATCTTTGCGCTGCAACGGGGATATTTTGGCCCGAATTGGGCGGTGCCGTTGCTGGCACCGGCTATCCTGGCAGCCGCCGAGGTTTTCTCAACCCGCCAGCTGCATCGGCTGAGAATATGGAACGCGTCCTTTAGCGTCCTGATCGTGGCTCCGATGTTTGTGTTGCTGGCGTCGAACAAGCTCGGGCTTGTCGATTTTGAGGATATTGGCCCCAAAGGTGTCCCGGCTTTGATGAATCAGGTATTTGACCTCGCAGACGGGTCGCTGAGTGAAGAGGTGGTGGCGCTTGCCGACGGGCGAATAATTGCAGCCATAAGGTATGGGCGCGGGGCTGAGCTGTCCAATAGCACGGGCGTTTCAACGGTTCTTTTCAGTGATCTGGTATTTGGCCGGAATCAGGACCTGTTCACCGACTATCGCGAACTTGACGGGCAAGAAATTGTATTCCTGCCACACAATATTGAGATGGGGACGGACCTGGCTGACGAAATTTTCGCAAGCTATGAAATTGAAACCGTTGAAGGGTTTCGCCAGTCCTATCCGGTGATCATCGGGCACGGTTTCGACTATTCAGCCTATCGCGAAGAAATAATCCTTCCGGTACTGGCGAAATATTACGACAGTTCTCCTTTTCCGAGCGGGCGGTGCTTTATGGACAAATATCGCTGACAAGGGCTCAACCCTGTTTGATCAACAGCGAAATTCATAAGCCGCCATTAAGCCAAATTTCCGATTTTGGCCGGTCCTGTTCTATGTGGGCCGCTTGATCCGAAACCAAGCTACATATAGCGCTGGTAAAAACAGCAAGGTCAGGAATGTACCTATAATTATCCCTCCCATCATAGAGAATGCCATCGGCCCCCAGAAAACATCTTGCGAAATCGGGATCAGTGCCAAACTTGCCGCCGCCGCTGTTAGCATAATAGGGCGCATCCGCTGCTCGGCGGCCTGTACTACGGCCTCATAGGCTTCTACGCCCTCTTTTCTCAGATCCTCGATCTTAACGATAAGAATGACGGAGTTGCGGATCAGAATACCGCTGAGCGCCAACACCCCCAGAACGGCGACAAAACCCAGAGCGATTCCGAACGGAAGTAATATTGCGACGACCCCTATGACGGCAAACGGGGCAATGGCAAACACGATGAATAACCGCTGGAAGCTTTGCAGCTGAATCATCAGGATTGTGGCCATAATGAAAAGCATAAGCGGAAACGCAGCGATAATTGGCTTTTGCGCATCCGAAGAGCCTTCAGCGGTTCCACCTACATCAATGGAATACCCGCGGGGTAAGGTCGCGGAATAAGCCTCTACCTGTTCTCTTAACTGCGCGTCTACGGTAGGTGCCTCGATGTCGGTAATTATACTGGCCCCAATGGTCAGAGTCGGAACCCGATCCCGCCTCCAAATGACCGGTTGTTCAATCTCGTAGTGAAAGTTAGCGACAGAGGCGAGAGGGATTGAATGCCCGCTAGGGCCGCTAAGTTGAAGATTGCGCAACGTTTCTATCGAGTTTCGCTCGGCGGGTTGTGCGCGGGCAACAACGTTTACAAGGTAAATACCGTCTCGAACCTGCGTAACAACCGTTCCGGCGACAATGCCGTTTAAGGCATAGGCAACACTCTGTGACGTGATCCCAAGCTGTCTTGCCTTGTTTTGGAGCAATTCAACTTTGACCACACGTGACGGTTCCATCCAATCATAAATCACTTTTCCCAAATTTGGGTTCGTCGAGACAATGCTGGCCAATTCACCCGAAATTCTTCGGACTTCCTGAATATCCGGACCACTGATGCGATACTCAATCGGATGCTTCACAGCGGGACCAATCGCCAGCAATTTAACCTCGGCATCTGTGCCGACGAAATTGTTTTCCAGATATTGCGCCAACTCGACCCGGATACGGTCCCGTTCTTCCAACCCGGTTGTAACGATAATGATCTGGCCAATGCTGGGCACGGGTTGCGGTGGGTTGAACGGTAACAAAAAGCGCGGGGCTCCCGTGCCAATATAGGTTGACCAATGTTCGATGGCTTCATTTCCCGCCAACATTTGTTCTTCGAATTGTGTTACTTGCGCCTGTGTTTCCGCGATAGAGCTATTGTGGGGAAGGTTAAATGTTACAACGAGTTCTGGCCGGTTGGAAGACGGGAAAAACTCCCGATTGACTTGTGTAAGCCCGAAAATGGAGACCCCTAGGGCACCCAGAGTTATTAAAATGGTCATCCAGCGGAACCGCAATGCGAGCCAAAGGAGACCCGAGAAGGAGGTCGCAAACCACCCCTTCTTTTTATGAGCGTGTTTCAGTTTTGCCGGCAGGATTAACACGCCCAGCAAGGGAGTAAATAGGACCGCGACAACCCAGCTGACGATCAGGGAAATGGCGATTACCATAAACAGCGTGAAGGTGAATTCGCCAGCCGCACTTTCGTTTAATCCGATTGGCATAAAACCGGCCACAGTCACCAGCGTTCCGGTTAACATTGGAAATGCGGTGGACGTATAAACATGGGTTGCTGCTTTGCGCAGACTGTCGCCAAGCTCCAACCGGGCCACCATCATTTCAACAGCGATCATCGCGTCATCCACCAACAAGCCGAGCGAGATAATCAAAGCCCCGAGGGTAATGCGCTGCAAGGTGATGTCCAGGTATTCCATGGTCAGAAAAGTAATTGCCAGCACCAGCGGGATGGATATGGCAACAACCAAACCTGCCCGCATACCCAGGCTGACAAAGCTAATGACAAGCACAATGGCAACAGCTTCGAATAAGGCTTTGGTAAAGTGGGAAATGGCTTCTTCGACGACCTCCGGTTGGTCCGATACTTTGTGCACATTCATCCCGACGGGCAAATCACTGGTGATGTGCGCCATCTCCTGCTCAAGCGCCTCTCCAAATTGGAGCAGGTTCGCCCCTTGTTTCATGCCAATCGCGAGACCGATCGCGGGCTCTCCGTTAAACCGAAACAACGCCCGTGGAGGATCAACATATCCGCGCCGGATTTCAGCGACTTCCGAGAGCGGGAAAAAGCGGTTATTTACGCGGATATTTACATTCCGCAAGCTCTCTTCGGATGTGAAATGGCCGCCAACCCGAACGCTAATCCGTTCATCTCCGGCCTGAATGACACCCGATGGCGTGACCGCATTTTGGGCTTGGAGCGAGGCGAGAATGCTTTGTTGATCCAGCCCTAGAGCGGCCATTTTACTGGGCGAGAATTCGAGATAAATTAATTCGTCCTGCGCTCCAACCACATCTACTTTGCCGATATTTTCGACCGTTAGAAGGCGAGACCGGGTTTCTTCGACGATGTCACGCATCTGCCTTTGGCTCAGCCCGTCGCTTGTAAAGGCATAGATATTGCCAAATACATCCCCAAACCGGTCATTAAAAAACGGTCCTTGAATGCCTTGCGGAAATTGAAGCCGGATGTCGCCAATCATATTTCTGACCTGCGCCCAGGAATCCGCGACATCGTCCCCCCTTGTTGTGCTTTGCAACTCCAGCANAATGATGGTTCTGCCGTTGGTCGTCATGCTTTTTGTGTAATAGAGGGTCTCCAGCTCCTCCAATTTTTTTTCAATCCGGTCGGTAACCTGTTCGGTCATTTCTTTTGCCGAGGCACCGGGCCAGTTTGCCTGAACAATCATGGTCTTGATGGTGAAATTCGGGTCTTCCTCGCGGCCCAGATTTATGTACGACATCGTTCCCGTAATCAGGAATGTCAGCATAAAGAACCAGACAAGTGACTGGTGCCCGAGCGCCCAGTCAGACAAATTAAACTTCTTCAAAACGTTTGTTCCTCACCTAAGCGAATAAGCGCACCAGCTGTAAGACTGTTAACTCCAACGACAATAATTCGATCCCCGGCTTCAACACCGGTAATAATCTCGACAAAGCCATCCTTTGGCTCCCCGATTGTCACTCTATTTAGCCGCGCTGAAGCATCGTCATCATTGATGATCCAGACATTGGCCGCGCCGTTTTGCATCAATATCGCAGTAAGCGGCAGGATGATCGCCGATCTTTCGGGCTTTTCAAAACTGACAAATACTGTGGTGCCCAGCCGGAATGAATTGGGGGCTTCAATAAGCGTGATCCGGGCCCTGATCGTACGCGACAGCGAATCCGCTGCGGGTTCTATTTCGCGTATTGTTCCGGCTACCTGCGTTTGCGGGTTCAGTTCGAGCGCAACGATCGCCCCTCCGTCAACGGCCAGATCGGCGGCAATCACTTCGGGCAGATCAACCACAGCTTCACGGATATCAAGGCGCGCAATTGTAAGTATTACCTGACCCGGCGCGACGATTTCGCCAACTTCGGGATACACGTTAATGACAATTCCGTCATGCTCGGCGGTGATGCGCGTATACGTGAGCTGTTCCTCGGCTTTTGCCAGAACCGCCAGAGCCTGGGTCTCGCTGGCGCGCGCGGTTTCGAGCCGTTGGGCCGCCAGCTCCAAAGCAGTTTCAGGGGTTGCATTGGCTATGAACAGGGCTTGCTGACGCGCTTCTTCCGCGATGGCCGTAGAAAGCTGGGCCCGCGCATTTGAAACCTCGGACTGAGCATTCCGCAATGCAAGTTCAAAGGGTGTTGGATCAACAACTGCAAGCAACTGGCCGCTGGTCACCACCTCGCCAACGCTTACATTTTTCTTAATAAGCCGCCCGAGGATCTGGAAGCCCAAATCGGTTTTGATTCTGGGCTCTATCAATCCGACCAACTGGGTGTTTTGGGAGGTTTGAAACGTAGCTGTCGCCCATAACACCGGGCGGGCTGGCATTGTTTCCTCAGCCAACAGTGGGCCAAAAACACTTGTGAAAATCACAAGAAAGATCGTGAATACCGAGTGTTTCATTCCAAACTCTCCGCCATCGGCAGCACAGACATGCCTTCAAATAGGAATTTTGTGCCGTCTACTACGACGAGGTTGCCGTCTTCGAGGCCGCTTCTTATAACGATGCGGCCATTTTCATACCGTTCGACTTCGATTTCCCTTTTGGACACGGTCCCCACAGTTGGGTCATATATCCAGACGGCAGGATTTCCGCGCAGGGAGCCAAGGGCGCTCCAGGGAAGCACGATCACGGATTCCGACCCCAGATTGGCCGTTCCGCGCACGATCGTACCCAGTGAAAAGGAAGGTGGCGGATTATCAATTCCACAACGGACACGTACTGTGCCTGTATGAGGATCGACAATTGGCGAGACCTCCCGCATGTAGCATTCCACCGATATTTCTGGCCTCTCAAGGAGCGAAATTTCGACGCTAATCTCATCGGATTGTTCGATAAATACCGTTTCCTGAACGTCAAATACGGCGTCACGTTTCCCATTTTCAGCCAAGGTAAACATTGGCTGTGCCAACTGCGCTATCTGGCCAACTTTTGCATGGCTTACGGTTATAATGCCGCTGGTGGGCGCAATAAGGTTGGCAAAGGTCAAATTATCTTGCGCCAGCTCAACCTGCGCCTCAACCAAGTCCAGCCTACCTTGTGCCAGAATCGCGGAAGCCTCCACGCGCTCAAACGCAGCTCTTGTGGTAAATCCTTGATCGAGCAATTCTTTGCTTCGCTCCAATTCCGCTGTCACCTGATCGAGCTGCGCCTGTGCTGCATCCATGGCCGCGCGCGCGGCGGTCAGGTCGGCGTTTTGAATGCTGTCATCAAGTTTCGCCAAAACCTCACCGGGCTCTACGTGTTGGCCGACTTCAACAAACCGCTCCGTAATCTGGCCGCTAATACGAAATGCCAGCGTCAATGTATGTTGCGCGGCAATTTCACCGGTCAAGGAGATGCTGTTCGGGTAATTCTGGTAGCTTGCCGATACGACGCGCACATTCACCGGATGTCTGGTTTCACCAGCCGCAGGGGCTGCAACAAGAACAAGTCCCGATAATATAATACCGGCAACTTTCAAGATTTTAGGGGTATTCACGAAGTTTTCGACTCCTGCTCAACATTTATGCCGCAGAGCACAATTGACTTTATATATTTTACAAAAGGCAGAATGGCTGCCTCACTATTTTCCTGGCTTGCAGATACCATTAGCGATGTGCCCTTAAGAATTGGTGCAAGCTGGATCAGACCCAGTACCAAGGCGAATACCGTTGTCGTTGAAAGGCGGGTGTCTGCTCGGGGATCGAGTTGGCCAAGTAAAGTTCTCAATTGCATGAAAAGGTGTATCGACTACATTTTGAGCCAGTGATTTTAGCCGCGCCTCGTCTGCATCCAGCAATTCCCGCTGCAAAAGCCGCTTAAACCCGTCATCGTTGAAAAAGAGCCTTACCAACCAAAAGATCGCACGATCCAACTTGTCTTCAGGGCTGCCTGCGCCCTCCAAGTTTTCTACTAATTCAGCCGCCTTATTAGCAAACACACTGTTTAGAACAGCAAGATAGATCGCATCTTTTCCGGAATAGTGATGATAAAGGGCTGCCGGAGTAATTTTGGCTTTCTCTGCCAATACCCGCATTGAAACAGCGGCATAGCCTTTTGACGCAAATTCCTTGGCCGCAACCGCTAGTATTTCGTCCTTCCTATCCGGCGCGGGCGGAAGTTTTTCATGAGGATTGGACACGTGACTTGCTGCCTTATTGAACGTTCGTTAAGGTGGAGTATATTGCTGACTTGAGAGTGTCAAGGACACCCGTGGAATTGGTGTGTATTGGGAGAATAGAGGATGACAAAACCGAAACTTGGTATTGCATTGGGGAGTGGTGGTGCACGTGGCTGGGTGCATGTTGGCGTGCTACAA
>JGI24723J26617_10003486_pt1 | contig 11378 bp, 9 predicted proteins | sample Cruoilmetagenom6_FD_26617 | JGI IMG/M metagenome (IMG submission 26617) | reverse complement strand
CCCCCAGATAGAATCATACCAATCTTTTTACCTCTAAAACGCTCCTTCTCCTTTAGCAAAGCGGCAAAAGGAACCGCACTTGATGGTTCCACGATTATCTTTAAACGCTCCCAAATTAGTTTCATTGCAGCAATAATCTCTACCTCTTCTACTCTAATAATGTCGGTAACCAGTTCTTTTATAATTGGAAAATTCTTATCACCAAGATTAGTTCTTAATCCATCAGCAATGGTCTCAGTACTAGTATTTGTTTCAATCATACCACTTTGCAACGAGCGATATGCGTCATCCGCTTCAAAAGGTTCCCCACCAATCACCTTACAATTGCCCCCAAAATGGTATGCCGCAAGCGCCGTTCCAGCAATAAGTCCACCGCCACCCACTGGAGTGAATATATAATCTAAATCCGGATAGTCTTCAAGCAATTCCATTGCCGAAGTTCCTTGTCCCAAAATAACATTAATATCATTTGATGGGTGTAAAAAAGTGGCTCCAGTTTTTATTTTTATTTTTTCAGCTTCTGCCTCCCGACTTTCTATGTTAGGTTTAGATTCTGTAATTATGCCACCATAGGCGCTAACTGCATCTTTCTTTACTGAAGGACAGTTATTGGGCATCACAACATATGCGGGAACCCCTAAATTTCTAGCCGCTAGAGATAAGGCTTGAGCAAAATTACCAGATGAATGGGTTACAACACCTCTACCTCTTTCATCATCATTCAATTGCAAAATTGCATTTACCGCCCCTCTCATTTTAAATGCTCCCATTTTCTGAAAATTCTCACACTTGAAGTAAATAGCAGCGCCTGAAATCTCATTTAGAAGAGTAGATGTGAGGACTGGAGTGCGATGTACATATGCCTTTACTTGGGCGTATGATTTCAATAAACTATTTTTTGAAGGGAGTATCATTGGCTCCCTAAAAATACACAAAAAAGTGATAAATTAAAGACTAAGAACGGATCTGGATACCACATTCACTTTTTGAAGAAGACTTCACAGGATCAAAATAATCATATTCCATAGGAAGCTCATTTTTCGTTAAATAATACCGTATTTCATCATCCGTATAATGATAAAAAGGACTCACTCTTAAAATTCCATCGCTTGTCAAACTAAATACGTTCAATGTATTTCTATATGAGGATTGATTCTTTCGAATGGTGGTGAACCAAACATCCGGTTTATATTTATGTATTGCTCTATTGAAAGGTTCTAGTTTTATCTTTCTTGCAAATTCGTTAGCATCAAAATCTTGAATTTCTTTCTTTTCCGATAAAAGATTAGCTCCCAAAACTTCTCCCATAGGCCTGAATATTTCAATATTTAACTGGAGCATACTTATTAATACCTCCGCATGTTTATAAGTAGCCTCGGTATTAAACAAGGTATCACACCAAACCACTTGAATATTTTTGTTCAACCTAGTAGTTCCATATAAAATAGCAGCCGAATGTGCTCCAAAACTTGTTGTAACTAACGGCCTTTCTGCAAGATTGATAGCAAATTGAATGATATCATCTGCATCGCTATTTCGAAATTTATTATTTAGTGAAGAGAGGTCAAGTTTAGCAATCATAATTTTAATTTATATTTATCCTATATACTAACTAGAGTATACAAAAATAGTTATTTCTGTTCTAACTAATTTACTAAAAACCTACTTTTTGTCTATTAAATCTTGAAGGGAAGTGTTTTCTAAAATCTTGAGGTTGCTATCTCGTACTTCAATCATTAGATTATGCACGCTGCACATTGCTTCATCTGGGCAGTCATCACATTTCTCATAAAAATTTAAACTCACACAAGGCATCAAGGCTATGGGGCCTTCAAGAACTCTATATATTCCAGCTATTGAAATATCCTTTGCCTCTTTAAGCAGATAATATCCACCACCCTTTCCTTTCTTTGAGCCTAAAAAACCGGCTTTTCTAAGGGTGAGTAAAATACTCTCTAAAAATTTTAACGAAATATTTTCTGCATTGGAGATTACAGATATTTGTACTGGTATATCTTCCTCGCATCTCGCGAGATACGATAGGGCTTTAAGTCCGTATTTTGTTTTTCTAGATAACATATTCTATAGGGTAAAAGTAACTATTTTTTATCCATTTAAAACAACTCTTTAGCAATAGACTGAATATTATCACTTTTACCCATCGAATAATAATGCAAAAATGGAATTTTTTTCGTCAATAATTCCTTACTCTGGGCAACACACCATTCGATTCCAAGCTGCCTAACTGCCTCATTATCTTTACATTTAATAACCTCCTTAATAAGATCTTCTGGTAAATCGGCATTAAAACGCTGCGGAATTATATTCAATTGTTTTTTTGTAGAAAGTGGTTTTAAACCCGGAATAATTGGCACATTAATCCCTTCCGCTCTACATTTTTCTACAAAACTGAAATATTTTTCATTGTCAAAAAACATCTGGGTGACCACATAAGTTGCCCCGTTTTTTATTTTCTTCTTTAAAAAATGAATATCACTGTCTAAATTAGGTGCTTCACTATGTTTTTCGGGATATCCAGCAACACCTATACAAAAATTGGTTGGGGTTGAATTTTGCAATTGATCGTCCAAATAGTTCCCATCATTTAAAGAAGCAATCTGAGTAACCAAATCACTAGCATACGAATGCCCATCTTTTTCAGCAGTAAAATAGGTTTCACTTTTTACGGCATCGCCTCGCAACGCCATCACATTGTCAATTCCTAAAAAACCCAAATCAATTAAAAAGTTTTCGGTATCCTCCTTACTAAAACCACCACACAAAATATGTGGAATAGCGTCTAGGTTATATTTATTCTGAATAGCTGCACAAATTCCAACCGTTCCCGGGCGCTTCCTAACTACCTTTTTCTGAAGGAGTCCATTAGCGCGTTCTTCATATACATACTCTTCCCTATGATAAGTCACATCAATAAATGGTGGTTTAAATTCCATTAACGGATCTATACCATCAAAAATTGACTGTATGTTTTGCCCTTTTAAAGGAGGTAAAATCTCAAAGGAAAACTGCGTCTTGCCATTTGCTTTTTCTATATGTTCTATAACTTTCATCTAATCGGCTATATTAGTTTGAAGCCATTTTTTGGCTTGATTAAATTCTATTCCTTTTCGTTTTGCAAAATTACCTACCTGATCTTCCTTTATTTTACCCAAGCCAAAATACTTCGCCTCCGAATTCCCAAAATAATAGCCCGAAACAGAAGCCGCTGGCCACATGGCTAAACTTTCTGTAAGTTTTACTCCAATGCGTTTCTCTACATCTAAAATCTCCCAAATGGTCTTTTTCTCCAAATGATCTGGACAGGCAGGATAGCCAGGAGCCGGACGAATACCCTTATAACTCTCTTTAATTAATTCGACATTAGTAAGCGTTTCATCTTTGGCATAACCCCAATGATTTATTCGTACTTCCTTATGTAAATACTCGGCAAAGGCTTCTGCCAACCTATCTGCCAATGCTTTCACCATTATAGAATTATAATCGTCAAGATCTGCCTCATAAGCCTCGGCTAATTCTCGAGTACCAAAACCTGTTGAAACACAAAAGCAACCTATATAATCTTGGATACCATTCGACTTTGGAGCAATAAAATCGGACAACGCGATATTGGGTCTTCCTTTTGCTTTCTTACTTTGCTGACGAAGTGTTCTAAAATGTTTAATTTCATTGGAAGAAAGTGCCACCTCGATATCATCGTCTTCCACAGTATTGGCTTCAAAGAGTCCAAAAACTGCCTTAGCTTGTAGTAATTTTTCAGAAAAAATCTTCTGAAGCATATCGTTAGCATCGGCAAATAACTCCATAGCTTGTTCTCCCACAACTTCGTCGGTTAAAATATCTGGATAGCGCCCATGCAATTCCCAGCTTCTAAAAAACGGACTCCAATCAATAAATTCCTCCAATAAATGCAAGTCGAAGTTCTCTAATACTTGTATTCCCAGCTTCTTAGGCGCCACTATTTGAGAAGCATCCCAATCAATTTGAAATTTATTCTTTCTCGCAATTTCAATAGATATATATTCCTTAACCGTTTGCCGTTTCAAAAAACTCTCTCTAAAATCGGCATAATCTTCTTTAAGGTTTTTTTTGAAAACTACCGCGCTCTCCTTTTTCAATAAGTCACCCACAATTGTCACAGCTCTCGAAGCATCATTCACATGCACCACTGCATTCTTATATTGTGGATCAATCTTCACCGCTGTGTGCGCCTTACTTGTGGTCGCTCCTCCTATTAATAGCGGAACACTAAATTCTTGTCGCTCCATTTCCTTCGCCAAAAAAACCATCTCGTCTAAAGAAGGTGTAATCAAACCGCTTAGACCAATTACATCCACCTGTTTCTCTTTGGCTTCGGCTATAATTTTTTCAGGTGCCACCATAACGCCCATATCAATAATTTCATAATTATTGCAGGCCAAAACCACACTCACAATGTTTTTACCAATATCGTGTACATCTCCTTTTACGGTAGCCATCAATATTCTTCCATTGGTTTCTGAAACTCCATCCTTACTTGCTTCAATAAAGGGCAGTAAGTAGGCCACGGCTTTTTTCATTACCCTTGCTGACTTCACTACCTGTGGTAAGAACATTTTTCCACTTCCGAAGAGATCACCCACAACGTTCATTCCTATCATTAAATGGCCTTCAATCACTTCAATAGGTTTTGTTACACTCAAGCGCGCCTCCTCAACATCCGCCACAATATATTCATCAATTCCTTTTACTAAAGCTCTCGTAATCCTATTCTGAAGCGATTCCTCCCTCCAAGAAAGATCTACTTTCCGCTCTTTTGAAGAACCTACCACGGTTTCCGCAAACTCCAGCAAGCGCTCGGTAGCATCCTCTCGTCTATCTAGCATTACATCTTCCACATGCGTTAGTAAGTCTTTCGGAATATCATCATAGACCTCGAGCATTGTGGGATTTACAATTCCCATATTCATTCCGGCTTGAATAGCATGATACAGAAATACCGAATGCATTGCCTCTCGAACCTTATCATTCCCACGAAAACTAAATGAAACATTACTAACACCGCCACTTACGCTACAAAATGGCAGATTCTCTCGAACCCAGCGGGTTGCTTCAATAAAATCAATGGCATTTCTTCGATGCTCATCCATTCCAGTTGCAACAGGGAAGATATTTAAATCGAAAATGATGTCTTCAGGTTTAAAACGCAACTCGTTAACCAATATATCGTAACAGCGTTTTGCAATCTCGCACCGACGTTCAAAATTATCTGCCTGTCCTACCTCATCGAATGCCATCACAATTACCGCCGCACCATAGCGCTTAATTAGCTTAGCTTGCTGTATAAAAACCTCCCTACCTTCTTTAAGGCTAATAGAATTTACAACACATTTTCCTTGCACCACTTGCAAACCTGCTTCTATAATTTCCCACTTAGAGCTATCTAACATAATGGGAACCCTTGAAATATCTGGCTCCGCAATAACAAGATTTAAAAATTTCACCATGGCCTCTTTGCCATCAATTAGACCATCGTCCATATTGATGTCAATTATCTGAGCACCACCTTCTACTTGATGACGTGCAACCGTCAAAGCCTCTTCAAAATTTCGTTCCTTTATCAGGCGAAGAAACTTCTTAGACCCTGCTACATTAGTGCGCTCACCTACATTGATGAAATTACTTTCCGGAGTAACAATCAAAGGCTCTAGGCCCGATAATTTCAGGTATTTCTTTTCTTCTATTTGAGATTCTAAAGACATATATTTGTTATTCCGATGTTTCTTCTCTAAACCTAAATTCCCTCGGTTTATGAGCCGAAGCAATTTCTGCAATCGCCTTTATATGTTCTGGTGTGGTCCCACAGCATCCTCCAATAATATTAATCAACCCTTTTTCTAAATACTCGTTAATCTGGGATGCCATCTGTTCTGGGCTTTCATCATACTCGCCAAAGGCATTTGGCAAACCCGCATTTGGATGCGCCGAAATTGCCAGCTGAGTCCTATTTGATATAACTTCGAGATGTGGCGTAAGTTGTTTTGCGCCTAAAGCACAATTAAAACCAACACTTAATAATGGAATATGTGAAACTGAAATCAGAAAAGCTTCTGCCGTTTGTCCAGAAAGTGTACGTCCGGATGCATCCGTTATTGTCCCACTAATCATAATAGGGATGTCGATATTTCGTTCTTCCTTTATTTCTTCAATTGCAAATAAAGCAGCTTTTGCATTCAACGTATCAAAGACAGTTTCAACCAACAAAATATCAACGCCTCCTTCAATTAAAGCTTCTGCTTGTTGTTTGTAGGCAATTCGTAGTTCGTCAAAACTTACAGCCCTAAAACCCGGATCATTTACATCTGGCGACATACTTGCCGTTTTATTTGTAGGTCCCATCGCGCCTGCAACAAATCTCGGTTTATGAGGTTCACGCTCGGTAAATTCCTGCGCAAGTTTTTTAGCAATTTTTGCCGATTCATAATTCAATTCGTACACCAAATCTTCCATATCGTAATCGGCCATGGCAATTGTAGTACCTGAAAACGTATTGGTTTCCACTATATCGGCCCCTGCTTCAAAGTACTTTTTATGTATCTCAGCAATAGCCTCAGGCTGGGTTAATGTCAATAAATCATTATTGCCTTTTACCGATTTATGAAAATCTTTAAAACGTGCTCCTCGAAAATCTTCTTCGGAAAAATTATAGCGCTGCAACATGGTTCCCATGGCGCCGTCCAAAATTAGGATTCTATCCGCCAAAGCTTTAATCAATTCAATCATAGTACACTTCCATTTAAAACTATTTCATAGGTCACTTTCACACATCCTTCCATGGTTATAGAAACGGAACAATACTTCTCAAAACTAAGCGCCGCCGCTCGCTTTGCCTTATCAGGATTGATATCGCCTTCTAAATAAATTGTAACATGAGCCGATTCAAATGGTCTCGCACCTCTAACCTCTTTGCGCTTTCCTTCCACTTCCATTTTATACGAGTCCACAACTTGACGTTGCTTTTTCAGAATCAAGATAATATCAATTGCACTGCAACCACCTATTCCCATAAGTAACAATTCCATGGGGCTCACTCCATTTACCTCTCCATCTACTTTATTGTCAATAAAAACTGAAACATCTGAAGCTCCTTTGGCCTCGAATAGGAAATTATCATTAATCCTGTTTAGTGTTACCATAGTATCGTTTATTTAATTTGCTCTATCGCTTAATCGTAAAATATCTCCAAAAACACCGCGTGCTGTTACCTCCGCTCCTGCTCCTGCGCCTTGAATTACAATTGGATTCTTTCCGTAGCTTTCAGTATAAATTTCAAAAATGGAATCACTCCCTTTTAATTGTCCTATCATACTGTTTTTTGGAACCGAAACCAATTTAACATCCAAAATTGCGCCATCGTTTCTCGACAAATCCCCTCGTAAATCACCTACATATCTAAGTACATGATCCGGATCTTGGTTCTTTCTTTTAATATGAAATGGCGTATCAAAATCTGACAAACTATTTAAAAATTTTTCTTTCGACAAACTCCTTAGTGCTTTAGGAATTAAATTTTCAATTTTTACGTCTTTAAATTCGTTGTGTAAATCCAGTTCGCGAGCTAATATCAGCAATTTTCTTCCCACATCGTTTCCACAAAGATCCTCTCTAGGATCGGGCTCTGTGAATCCTTTTTTTATGGCAGCTTTAAGAACATTACTAAACAATTCTTCTTTTTCTGAAAAGTGATTAAAAATATAGCTCAACGAACCGGAAAACACTCCTTTTATTCTTGTAATATTCTCACCAGAATGGTGTAATAATTTAATGGTATCCACCAAGGGAAGACCTGCACCCACATTGGTTTCATACAAATACTCTCTATTATTTTCTGAAAGTAAACTTCTAATCTCCTTGTAAAAATCCAAGCCTAGCGTATTGCCTATCTTATTTGAAGACACAAGATTAAACCCCCCGGCTATTAACGACTTGTATTCGCCAACAAACTCTTCATTGGCAGTATTATCTATAGCGATTAAATTTTCGAGGTTATTGCATTTTGCAAAATCTATTATGTCATAAATTGTATAAGCAATTCCTGTTTTGGTTTTTGTTTCAAACCAATTGGATTTAACCCCTTCCCTATTTAGCAATACAGAAGTGGAATTGGCAATTGCAAAAATGCTAAGCTCTAGATTTCTTCTTTTCGAAATCTCTTCGCAAGAATTAATAATCTGATCTATCAAAATACTTCCCACACAGCCGTGTCCAAAAATCGCGAGATGCACCCGCTTTTTCCGAATCTGTTCTAAGTCAATGACTGTCCGTGGCTTTTCTTTAAATTCTGTACTCATCACATTTAGTTTTTAGACAAAGAGTGCTTCTTTGGAATGAGTAACCGATTTAAAAGCTTGTTCCAAATCTGAAACCAAGTCATCTGCTTCTTCAATCCCGCAAGAAAGACGAATTAAAGAATCCTTAATCCCAGCATTCAGCCTTATATCTCTTGGTATAGACGCGTGGGTCATTTGAGCAGGATGACATAACAAACTTTTCACTCCACCAAGACTTTCAGCTAGTTTAAAAAAGTTGGCATTCGTTACAAAGGCAACCGCCGCTTCTTGACTGTCCTCTTTCAATGTGAAAGAAACAATTCCTCCAAAGAGCCCATTTTGCTGCCTTTTTGCGATTTCATGATTTTTATGATCTGCCAACCCTGGAAAATGCACTTCGGCCACAGCTTGGTGATTTACCAAGAATTTAGCGACCTTCTCGGCATTTTCACATTGTTTTCTGAATCTAATATCCAAAGTTTCAATCCCACGGATAGTCAAAAAACAATCCCACGGTCCTAAAACCGCCCCTGAAGCATTTTGAACAAATTTTATCTTCTCTGAAAGTGCTTCGGTTTTTGTAATCACCAACCCTGCAACCAAGTCGGAGTGACCACCAATGTACTTGGTTCCACTATGGATAATAATATCGGCACCTAGGTTAATTGGTTTTTGAGCTATTGGACTTGCAAAGGTATTATCAACCACCAACAAGGCTCCAACACTTTTAGCAATCTTAGAAATCGCTTCGATATCGGATACTTTTAGTGTCGGATTGGTAGGCGATTCAATCCACACCAATTTTGTTCTACTGGTAACCGCTTCAGCCACATTATCCACATCCGTGGTATCTACATAATTTACTTTGATGCCTAGTTTTTCATAGATGTGGGTGAACAGGCGATAAGCCCCTCCGTAGATATCGTCTACTGCGACAATTTCATCGCCAGCCGACAATAATTTAAGCACGGCATCAATTGCAGCAAGTCCTGTTGAAAAAGCAAAGCCAGCGTGGCCGTCTTCTAGTTTTGCTACAAGATCCTCCAACACTTTCCGTGTAGGATTATTCGATCTAGCATAATCGAAGCCTTTGTTTACACCAGGTGCCTCCTGAATAAAAGTTGATGTTTGGTACACAGGAACCGAAATGGCACCCGTTAGTGGATCACTTGGGATCGCATGAATAATTTTTGTTGCATTCATTTTTCTTACTTTTTGAGTTAAATAAAAGATTAAACCAAAAGTCAAAATGCGCTCGCCATAGGCGGACGTACTAAATAGAAAAATGTTATTAAGAAAAAATAGAAACTACAGTGAGTAATTTCATTTCGTTATCTATCTAAATACAAAATTTGGCATAAAAGTAGAATTTAGCACCTTCTACAAATTAAATTGTAGGGTTGCTAAGGTTTCAAAGGGTCTATCCCTCCACCTTTCTTGATAACAATTTCAATAAGTGTTTGAACTTTGTGAGTGCAAATATTCGCTCACAAAAAGTTAGTATCCAAATTTTTTGTGAAAAAACTTCAAATAAAAATTCCATTCACTTTATTTTTTTACTTTTGCAACAGAATAATAAGAGGAAAGATTTGACTGATTGCAACCTCCATAAAAAATGCTAAAGGGCAGTGTAAACTTCCTTCGACTTTTTCGTCAAATCGACTTCAAAATATAATTTTTTTAAAACCATTCTATGGCATATTTATTTACTTCGGAAAGTGTTTCTGAAGGACATCCAGATAAAGTCGCAGATCAAATTAGTGACGCATTAATAGATAATTTCTTAGCCTTCGACCCAGACTCGAAAGTGGCCTGCGAAACCCTAGTTACTACGGGTCAAGTTGTGCTTGCTGGTGAAGTAAAAAGCAATACCTACTTAGACGTTCAGAAGATTGCAAGAGATGTTATCAATAAAATTGGATATACCAAGAGTGCCTATATGTTCGACGGAAGTTCTTGTGGCGTTTTCTCTGCAATTCACGAACAATCCCCAGATATCAACCAAGGAGTGGATCGCGCTAACAAAGATGAGCAAGGAGCTGGAGATCAAGGAATGATGTTTGGATATGCAACAGACGAAACGGAAAACTATATGCCTTTGGCTTTAGAACTTTCGCACAGATTGTTAATCGAACTTGCGGACCTTAGACGTGAAGCAAGCCAAATTCCATACCTACGCCCAGATTCTAAATCGCAAGTAACTATAGAATACAGTGATGACAACGTACCACAACGCATCGATGCAATCGTGGTTTCTACCCAACACGACGATTTTGACGAGAATGATGAGGTAATGTTAGACCGAATTAAAAAAGACATCGTTACTATTTTAATTCCAAGAGTAAAGGCAAAATTGCCTGCAAATATTCAAGCATTGTTTAACGACGATATTACGTATCATATTAACCCTACGGGAACTTTTGTAATTGGTGGTCCTCACGGTGACACCGGACTTACAGGAAGAAAAATTATTGTAGATACCTATGGTGGAAAAGGAGCCCACGGAGGTGGTGCTTTTTCTGGTAAAGATCCTTCAAAAGTAGACCGCTCTGGCGCCTATGCAACAAGACATATTGCGAAGAATCTAGTAGCTGCTGGCCTTTGTAAAGAGGTGCTAGTGCAGGTTTCGTATGCGATTGGAGTTGCAAAACCTACCAGTATCAATGTAGATACCTATGGTACTGCAAAGGTAAATATGACCGATGGTGAAATAAGTAAGGTTGTAGAAACTATTTTTGATATGCGTCCTTACTTTATCGAGCAACGATTAAAACTTAGAAACCCTATTTATTCTGAAACTGCAGCCTACGGACATATGGGTAGAACTTCAGAAACTAAAACAGTCACCTTTGAATCGCCTACCGGAGAAAGTGTTACCCATGAAGTAGAAACCTTTACTTGGGAAAAACTGGATTATGTAGATAAAGTAAAAGCGGCTTTTAAGCTGTAACATATCACGAATAAAAACACGAAGGTTCCAGAAATGGGGCCTTTTTTTGTTTCCTATTCCAGCAAACTTTGAAACTAATTAAATAATATTATGATTCTTTG
>JGI24723J26617_10003485_pt1 | contig 11380 bp, 9 predicted proteins | sample Cruoilmetagenom6_FD_26617 | JGI IMG/M metagenome (IMG submission 26617) | reverse complement strand
CCGATACTGCCTTCATTGAAGAACACCAAAAGGACCTGCTCGCAATTGTGTTGACCCATGCACATGAAGACCATATCGGTGCCGTCGCTCATCTGTGGCCGCGTCTTCGTTGTCCGGTTTATGCAACACCGTTTACGGCTGAGTTGGTTCGCGCGAAGCTGGCTGAAGCGGGTTTGGATAGTGTTGTTCCGTTGCACGTCGTCGAGCTCGGGAGCCGGTTTGATATCGGGCCGTTTGATATTGAATATGTAACGCTCACGCATTCCATTCCTGAACCCAATGCAATTGCAATCCGAACAGAACTTGGCACCGTCATGCACACGGGCGATTGGAAAATTGATCCCAATCCCGTTGTCGGCGATGACATCGACCGCAAACGCCTGGCTGAAATTGGCGATGAAGGCGTGCTCGCAATGGTGTGCGATAGCACCAATGTTTTCACCCCTGGCGAAGCAGGGTCTGAAGCTGATGTTGCCAAAAGCCTGACCGAATTGGTGGGGGAACTTTCCGGCCGTGTGGTTGTCACAACATTCGCGTCCAATGTTGCGCGGCTTGAAAGTGTAATACGAGCGGCGGAGGTGAACGATCGTCACGTCGTTCTGGCGGGTCGCTCAATGTTCCGTATGATTGCCGCGGCACGCAAGACAGGCCACTTGAAAAACCTGCCGCCATTCGTCGAGGCCGAGGATGCTGGCTTTCTACCGCGCGACAAAGTGCTCTTCCTCTGCACAGGCTCTCAAGGAGAACCGCGTGCAGCATTGGCACGCATCGCCTCAGATGCGCATCGCGATATTACATTGGGATCGGGCGATACAGTTATTTTTTCCTCCCGTATAATTCCCGGGAACGACGTTTCAATTTTTGAGATGCAAAACGATCTGGCGCGATCTGGTGTGCGTGTGATTACGGAGAAGGACCATTTTGTGCATGTCTCTGGTCATCCGTGTCGGGATGAGTTGACGGCCATGTATCAATGGATCAAGCCAGAAGTTTCTGTGCCCGTACATGGTGAGGCACGGCATCTTTTGGAACATGCAGCTTTAGCGCAAGAGCTTCAGGTTCCTGAAACGCTAGTTCTAGAAAATGGCGATATGGTGCGCCTGGCGCCAGGAGCGGCGACGGTCATCGATGAAGTGCCAAATGGCCGTCTTGTGCTTGATGGCAATGTGCTCGTTCCATCATGGGATATGGGCATTCAGGAGCGCAGACGCCTCGCTTATGCGGGCACCGTGTTCGTAGCGGTAGTGTTGAGCGCAAAGGGCGAAGTGCTTGGCGACATTGAAGTGCGTCTAATTGGACTGCCGGAGCGAGATCGATCAGGCGACAAATTTGAAGAGATTGCCTATGAGGCGCTCGATCAAGCCCTCAATCTTCTTCCCCTGCGGAAGCGGGGCGATGATGCCCATGTGGCGGAGTACCTCCGGCGTGCTGTTCGGGGGGCTATCCGCCGAGAATGGGGTAAAAAGNCTGCTGTTGAGATTGTCGTAACGCGCGTTTAGTGAGTANCGCTTGCCGTGGGCGTCTCATCGGCNTAAAAACTGTAAAGCNATTTTGAGGAGTGAGAAGAATGNTGGGTCAGCTCAACCATGTTGCCATCGCGGTNCCAGACATCAAGGCTGCCGCTGAAATGTATAAAGTGAAGTTCGGCGCCAAAGTGTCTGAAGAGGTGCAGCAGCCAGATCATGGCGTGACCACTGTATTTGTAGATTTAGGCAATACGAAGCTGGAGCTTCTTGAACCTCTCGGTGATGCATCACCTATCGCAGGATTTCTTGCTAAAAATCCTAAGGGTGGCATTCACCATATTTGCATGGAGGTAGACGACATTGATGCAGCGTGTGAACAGGTGACCGAGCATGGCGTGACGATTACCGGAACTGGAAAACCACGCATCGGCGCACATGGCAAACCTGTTGTCTTCCTGCATCCAAAAGATCTCTACGGCACGTTGGTCGAACTAGAGCAAGCCTAAGGAGCTGCATTGATGGGTATCATCCTAACTCTCGCCATTTATGGCATCGTCTGGTGGCTCACGCTTTTTGTCGTATTGCCTTTTGGGGTGAAAACGCAGCAGGAAACCGGAACCGTGGATGCAGGGACGGCACCCAGCGCACCTGCGCAACCACAGATTTGGCAAAAGATGGCTGTGACCACAGTTCTGTCTGCTGCTATTTTTGCCACCATCTATTGGTCAATTGTGGTGAGCGGTGCGACTTTAGACGACATCCCATTCCTGCCAACATTTGGTGACGCCTACTAAAGTGCAGTCATTGCCTTAACGCCACCAAGTCGCCATCCGGCAGGGCGCAAATTCGCCGCATACGGACGTCTTCATCAATGGCCGGATATGTCCACACCAATTCATCGCCGTCCATCTGACGCGTTACGATCGTAATCGGAAGACCAAAGGGACTGAAGTTCAAAATACCATCGCTATCAAATGCAACTGATACCGCGGTGTTGATACATCGTGGAGGTTCTATGTCTCGCGACCCGTTGGCCAGCGTCCCGTCTGCGTGAAAGTCGTGAATGATGCCAGTGCTTGTGATTACCACACGGTCCCCACATTGTTCGATGCGTTCCACATGTCCGTCTACTCCGGTATATGACAACCACAGGCCGCGCATATCCGTCGTACCATCTGCCAATGGTTCAGTGCAGTTGGCGAGTACCGGCATTGGGAATTCACTCCAACCACATTGCGGCGTATAGGCTTTTGGGACTTCACTAGCCATTAAGCCACTGCCATCTAGCGTGGGTAGATTGCAATAGTCGATAGAGCGTGCGTCGCCTTCGAACACGCGTGCCTCGGTGGTGTCGGTTGGGCGAGGTGCAAGAAACAAGAAGCTGGCAAGGCCAATCAACGGGACAAAAACGATAAGCGCGACGGGGATTAGTACATTTCTCATAAGGATGCTTCCAACAGGCCGGTTTCGATTAATATTGGCACTAGTCATGCTAATAAAATCAACTGACGTCGATTGCGGTAGATTAAAAAGTCAAAAAAAAGCAAGGCGCGTTCCCGCGGCCTTGCTGTGCAGTCATCCCATTCGGTGCTTCGATCAGGTTATTCCCGGAAGCAGAGCGTGATGTGGTCCGCTCTTTAGGCCGAATGTTTCCTCCCTAGACCAGGCTTTTTTGAGCCCCTTTTTGTATTGCGGAAATATATAGTCGTCGTAAGGGGGAGTCACGAAATAATCACACGGCATAATGTCGGTTGGGGATGGTTTGTATCAAGCGTATCTGGCGCCTTGAATTTACCACTTAGACAGTTTGTCTGGGTGATCGGCTATCAACACGAAAGACAGGGTGTTAAGCCATTGCCTGGGCTTCTTTTATTTTGATTGTGTGGATTTTTATTCTAGTGACTAAAAGGAACAATTTGATGATCGGCAAAAAATGGCGGGATTCAACGACTTGATTCGAAGTTACCAAAAAATCTAGATGTAATTGCTAAAATGTGGTTAATCGGCACTGAGGAACCCTTAAAGAGTTTGGGGTTAAGGTTAAAAAATGAACGATCAAGCGCAATTAGCCGCGGTTTTGCTAGCAGGCTTCTTTTCCACAGGTGAGCAGCTTCCTCCAGAAGCTGGTTTGGCGGGAGCAGGTGTTTTGGCGCCTCGCGCTCGGCCTGAAATTGTGGAAATTACTGATGGGACTTGTGCGCTTGTAACGACACATATGCCTAGAGAAGATGTCGCCTATCAGCCCGGTGTGACCGTGGCGGGAAATTCCGTTGTATCGGCTGATGTAGAGCAGGGTTATCAATACAATCTTCGCCCAATTTACGAATTCGACGTGCGGGTCAATCCACTGCCAAATGCAGGTTTCGGGGCGCCGATGCACTTGGATGTGGCCACTGTCACTTATGACCCCCAAAATGGCCGGGTTATGGTCGATGGCGAAGAAGTCGTATGGATGCATGAAAATGCGCTTCGGGAAGCCTGCAAGAGTCACATAAACGTCACGCCTTGATCTTCGTCACACTCTCCCTCCAGCTTTGCTTGATCACCATGTCTTGAGCTCCTTGACTTAACGCTCTGTGTTCGGGAGTCTGCCAGCTTGGATTGATCCAGGTCTGGGGGATAGTGGTCATGCGTCGCAATGTGTTGCCGAGCTTTTTGAGTTTTTTTGTGAAGTCGGTCTGCCTTGCCTTGCTCGCAACTGTTTGGTTTTTGAACCCACAGCTAATTCACAAAGCAAATGCCGCTGGCGCTGAACCCTGGCGCATAACCAAAGAAGCCTGGAGTGAAGCAGACGAGCGCGGGTATTCCGAGTTCGTCGAGGCCATTGGCCGAGCGGATTGTTGGAATGTTGACGATTGCTTTGAAAGCACGGCAAACCCTTTTCGGTCGCGGCACGGTCGCTTTAGCTTTCGTGCCGATTGCGCTGACTTTCCCTATTTATTCAGAGCTTATTATGCGTGGATGAATGGCCTTCCATTTGCCTTTCAAAATGGCGTGCTGCCGCAGTCAGGATGGACGCGCGACATTCGTTACACGCGTAACGGCAATAAAGTGGTGTCACGAAAAGCTGTTCCAGCCACTGCGAACGGCGTCAACGCTGCCTCTATTCTCGTCGATCTGAGGAGTGCAATTTCAACCGGCAGTTACAGGCACCATGCGATTGCCAATAGCTCCAGCAATTTTACCGACATGTATTCTCCAAGGATTGATCGCGATGGGATCAGACCTGGCAGTATCGTTTATGATGTAAACGGGCATGTAGTTCTAGTTTGGCGCGTGGAAGATGACGGTCGTGTGCTAACTGTTTCTGCACATCCAGACAATTCTGTATCGAGGTCATTTTACGGACGAAACTTCCTGCGCACGCATCCCCGTCTTGGCACAGGGTTCAAAGAGTGGCGCCCCATTCGGTTGGTTGGTGCCAGGCGTCTAGCGAATGGAACGCTTGTTGGTGGTCGCATAGAAGCATTGCCGAATGAAGCCCTGCCTAATTATTCGTTGATGCAATATATCGGTACAGAAACCATAGACACATCTGCCCGCACGCTTGATCAATGGCGTCAGGCTACTTTCGCCCGTAGCGGTGAGGCTCTGGATTATTACCATTTTGTGCGTGCAGCAATGGCGAGTGGTGATCTGACTATGGACCCCGTGAAAGAGATACGTTCTTCCATGCGTTCGCTTTGTTATGACATCAGGGCGCGAAAACAGGCAGTAGATGCGGCCATTGCAAATGGCATTGATCGGATGGCGGCACCCAATAGGTTGCCTCAAAATATTTACGGCACATTTGGATACTGGGAATTTTATTCAACGCCGTCTCGTGACGCGCGATTTAAAACCGCACTCAAAGAACAACGTGACCACATAGAAGCGTTGATTGCGATGCATGCTCAAGGCGCATCCACAGTGACCTACGCTGGTACGAACCTCATCGGCGACTTGCTTGAAGCCTATGACGATGAGAGCGCGCAGTGCATCACCTATTACACGCGGTCCAATGGCACTAATGTTCAATTAAGTATCAATGATGTAATTGACCGTGTATTCGACCTGTCTTTCGACCCTTACCAATGTATCGAGCGCAGGTGGGGTGCGCAGCCCGGGGAAGAACAATCTTCCTGTCGCGATACGCCGGTAAAAGATACTTGGTACAAAGCAGAGCGGTTTCTCCGAAACTTGATCGACCGAACATATGACGTTGACATGGGCTATACGCCACGGGAGTTGGAAGCTGGTCCTCATGGGCAATTTTCGGGTCGTGGGATTGTGGAAGCGCCCGATGTGGACGTTCGGGCCTATCTGATTTCTCTCCAGCAACGCCAACAGGCGTCCGTTGTTGTTCCTGAAGCGCGGTGAGCGCGGCCAACGCGTTGAATTAGTAGAAAACATGATCTCTGGAGTCGCGTGAGCGTTGCCAACCACTCGCTTAGTCCCTAATACTGGTGCAGTATTTCGCAGTGCAGCAAGCCTGATACTTCAACTTGCTGCATGGTTCCAGCCGACCGCGGGCCCTCGTGCCTCGCATAGAGACTTTTGAGACATCATGCGCCTTTCTCAATATTTCCTGCCGACACTTAAAGAAGATCCAGCCGAAGCACAGATTGTTTCGCATCGCTTAATGTTGCGCGCGGGGTTGGTGCGCCAGACCGCCGCCGGCATATATGCGTGGTTGCCACACGGCCTAAATGTCTTGCGAAAAATCGAGCAGATTGTCCGCGAGGAAATGGACCGGGCAGGGGCCGTGGAAATGTTGATGCCAACTTTGCAATCAGCTGAGCTGTGGCAGAAGTCGGGCCGTTATGATGGGTACGGCAAAGAAATGCTGCGCATCACAGACCGCCATGACCGGGAGATGCTGTACGGCCCAACCAACGAAGAAATGGTCACGGAGATTTTTGCGGGCGCAGTGCGCAGCTATAAGGATCTGCCGAAAAATCTCTATCACGTGCAATGGAAGTTTCGGGATGAAATCCGCCCACGTTTCGGTGTGATGCGCGGCCGTGAGTTTCTTATGAAAGATGCTTACTCCTTTGACCTGGATGAGGAAAAGGCACGGGCTGCATATTATAAAATGTTCGTGGCTTACCTTCGCGCCTTTGGCCGGATGGACCTAAAGGCTGTGCCGATGGCCGCCGACACTGGCCCAATTGGTGGTGATCTGAGCCATGAGTTTATCATCTTGGCGGAAACCGGTGAGTCAGAAGTATTCTGTCATCGCGATCTGGTTGAAATGCCGGCACCTAGTAATGATGTCGATTATACGGGTGACCTGTCGGCAATTGTTCGCAGCCGGACGGACCTGTATGCCGCGACAGATGAAATTCACGACCAAGAAAAGTTTGAGGCGGCGGTACCAGAAGCTGATCGACTTTCAGCCCGTGGCATTGAAGTTGGTCATATCTTCTTTTTTGGCACAAAATATTCAGAGCCGTTGGGTGCCGTTGTAACCGGGCCTGATGGCAAAACCGTGCCAGTGCAAATGGGGTCCTACGGCATCGGTGTGTCGCGCCTTGTTGGCGCCATTATTGAAGCCAATCATGATGAAAATGGCATCGTGTGGCCTGAAGCTGTCGCGCCCTACAGGGTTGGCTTGATCAACCTGAAATCAGGCGACGAAGCGACAGACGCCGCTTGTGAAGATCTATACGCAAAATTGACCGCAGGCGGTGTAGAGGTTTTGTATGATGATACGGATGCGCGCGGTGGTACCAAATTTTCCAACATGGATTTGGTTGGCACGCCTTGGCAGCTCATTGTCGGGCCACGCGGGCTTAAATCCGGTTTGCTTGAGTTGAAGAACCGTGCGACTGGCGAACGTGAAGAAGTTGCGCCAGACGTCGCCTTGAAAAAGCTCGGCGTGAACTAAAGTACTAGGCGAGCACATAGGGTAGTTTGGGGCGGAGAATGGTAGAATGAATGACTGAAGTCGCAACGGACCACAATGAACGCACAACAAAACCATTTACCGGGTTTGAGTGGATGGTGTCACTTAGATACTTGCGGGCACGCAGACGGGAGGGATTCATTTCCGTTATCGCTGGATTTTCATTTGCAGGCATCATGTTGGGCGTTGCAACGCTGATCATCGTTATGGCGGTGATGAATGGGTTTCGCACAGAACTTCTAAGCAAAATTTTGGGCCTCAATGGTCATATGATGGTTCGTGCCTTGGGCACGAATGTGACTGAGTTTGACGCCATTGCAGAAGCTATTCGTGGGCTAGATGGCGTGACACGTGTTGCGCCTCTGGTGGAAGGTCAGGTAATGGCCTCAAGCCCGAATGCGGCGTCGGGCGCTTTTGTGCGTGGTATGCGCGAAGCTGATTTGAATGACCTGACATCGGTCTCTGGTAATTTGCAATTTGGATCTCTTGTCGGTTTCGACACACAAGGTGGAGTAGCTTTGGGAACACGTCTTGCCGCGTCCTTGCGTTTGAACATTGGCGATCAAATCACGCTTCTGTCGCCGCGTGGTGCGGTTACGCCGTTTGGCACGGCGCCAAGAGTTCGCTCATATCCAGTCGTTGCGATTTTTGAAATTGGCATGTCGGAATACGACAGCTCAGTGATGTTCATGGGGTTGTCGGAGGCACAGAAGTTTTTCCGAACTGGTGATGCTGTTTCTGCCCTGGAAGTCATGGTGGATCACCCAGATCAGGTGAATGAGTATGTAATGCCTGTTGCGCAGTCAGCAGGCCCCTTGCTGCGGGTGTGGACATGGCAACAAACCAATCAGAGTTTTTTCAGTGCGCTTCAGGTTGAACGCAACGTGATGTTCCTGATCCTTACATTGATCCTGCTGGTGGCTGCTCTCAATATTATTTCCGGTCTCATTATGTTGGTGAAGGATAAGGGACGCGACATCGCGGTGTTGCGTACCATGGGGGCATCGCGTGGGTCAGTTATGCGGATCTTCTTTATCGCTGGCGCCAGTATTGGAGTGCTGGGTACGTTGGCCGGATTTGTTCTTGGAACTGTTTTCTGTGCCAATATCGAGACGCTGCGTCAGGGGCTTTCAGCTTTGACAGGGACCGAGCTGTTTTCCCCGGAAATTTATTTTCTGACCCATATGCCAGCTGAAATGGATCCGACGGAAGTGAGTTATGTCGTTCTCATGTCGTTGGTCCTGTCGTTTGGCGCGACGCTTTACCCTGCGTGGCGAGCGGCCTCACTCGATCCAGTGGAGGCCCTTCGGTATGAGTGATGCCCCTGTACTTGAGTTGAGGCAGGTCACCAGGACCTATCATCAAGGTGAGACCGAGCTCCATGTCTTTCATGATTTGGAGCTGGTTTTGATGCCGGGCGAGATTGTGGCTCTGGTCGGCCCGTCTGGGGCGGGTAAATCCTCTCTATTGCATATCGCGGGGCTTTTAGAAGCGCCCGATAGTGGCAGCATCATTATTGGTGGTGTCGATAGTGGCGCATTGCCAGATGCTGGCCGAACCGCTGTGCGTCGACGTGACGTCGGATTTGTTTATCAATCCCATAANTTGCTCGCTGAGTTCACAGCTCTGGAAAATGTGGTGTTGCCGCAGATGATCGCTGGAAAAGCCAAAAAGAGTGCCGAAACGGAAGCGGCNAGATTGCTCTCAAGTTTTGGGCTTGCTGAACGCTTGAACCATCTTCCCTCAGAGCTGTCAGGTGGCGAGCAACAACGTGTGGCAATCGCCAGATCGCTGGCCAACCAGCCAAAGCTTCTGTTGGCCGATGAACCGACCGGAAATTTGGACCCAAAGACCTCCAAGGCGGTCTTCAGTGAGTTGGTGGACGTGACACGCGGCGAGGGTGCAGCGGCATTGATCGCAACGCATAACCTCGACTTGGCTGCAAAGATGGACANGATCGTGCTCCTTCACGATGGGCAGTTGATCGAAGGGTCTTCCCTAGCTGGCGAATATAATTCTCTCTAAAATTTCCTAGGACGCTGTTTTCTGCGGGTTTCTTCCTATATTTTGTTCTTGACAAAGAGAGAACAAAACAAGAACATATNGGTATCAACCAAGGGAGAAAGACATGCGCCAGGTGATCAAGGAAAATGATGCGGTTCGTTGGCTTCAAGACGTTGCTGCACTCGCGAGCGTGGCAGTGATGGGGTGGAGCGTTCTCGTATGGGGACAAATTGCTCAAACGGCTTTTGGTGGTTGAGGTAAATAAAAAGTCTTTTCCACAACTTTCGTAAGCCAAGACGGGTGACATGCGCGGGGGCGCATCCGACAATAGGGCTGCTCTGTCAGGAGCAGATGGAAAGTGCAGATGTGTCTTGAGAGGCACTCTGTTGTCAGACAACAATTTGAATTTGTGAGCCCCCATTTTGCCGGACCTGAAGTCAGACCTTAAATTTGTCCATCTGCGCCTCCATTCAGCCTATTCGTTGCTGGAAGGAGCGATCCGCATAAAATCGCTGCCAGGCATGGTCAGGGGCTACGATATGCCCGCTGTGGCTATCACGGATTCAGGAAACCTGTTTGGCGCGCTTGAAGCCTCTGAGACGCTGTCGAAAGAGGGCATTCAACCGATTACGGGCTGCACCCTCGCGGTAGATATGAATTTGGGAGATGGCACCGGCGGGCCTCTCGGGCGTAAAGAACGCAAAGAGCCGGATGGGAAGATAGCGCTTCTCGTAAAAGATGAAACTGGTTACGCCAACCTCATGAAACTCACGTCCAAGGCTTTCTTGNAAACGGATGCGGCGGATGATCCCCATATATCGATTGCCGATCTTGAGGCTTGGGGGGAAGGCCTGATTTGCCTCAGTGGTGGTCCCGACGGCCCGGTGAACAAGCTCCTGGTGGACGGGCAGCGCGATAAAGCACAACTGGTCGTGGAGCATTTGAATTCGATTTATCCAGATCGTTTTTATGTGGAACTTCAACGGCATGGCAGTGAGCACGAAAGCAAAGCAGAAGGCCCGCTTGTCGAGATAGCGTATGACCTCGGACTGCCATTGGTCGCGACAAATGAGTGCTACTTCACAACGAAAGATGAGTTCGAAGCGCATGATGCGCTGATCTGCATCGAAGGCGGCGCCTATGTCATTGAAACTGATCGCCGACACCTGACGCCAGAGCATTATTTCAAAAGCCAGTCAGAAATGGTCGAGCTCTTCGATGATCTACCGGAGGCGATTGATAATACCATTGAGATCGCACAGCGCTGCGCCTATCGCCCTCACACACGAGATCCAATCCTGCCGAGTTTTGGCAGTGGTGATGGCATGGTGAGCGAAGCCGATGAATTGCGCCGTCACGCACATGAAGGGCTGACAGCTCGCCTGGCTGTGACGGAAACTGTGGCAGAAGAGCAAGCCTATCGGGATCGGTTGGATTTCGAGCTCGACGTCATCATCAAGATGGATTTCCCCGGCTACTTCCTGATTGTGGCGGATTTCATCGGTTGGGCAAAAGAGCATAATATTCCAGTGGGGCCTGGGCGTGGGTCAGGGGCAGGGTCGGTTGTCGCCTGGGTGCTCAGCATCACAGATCTCGACCCGTTGCGGTTCAATTTGCTGTTTGAACGGTTTTTGAACCCAGAACGTGTGTCGATGCCCGACTTTGACATCGACTTCTGTCAGGACCGCCGNGATGAAGTGATCCGGTANGTTCAAGATCGTTATGGTCATGATCAAGTGGCCCAGATTATCACCTTTGGAAAGCTTCAGGCCCGCGCAGTATTGCGCGATGTGGGGCGCGTGTTGCAGATGCCTTTCGGTCAGGTGGATCGGCTTTGCAAAATGATCCCCAACAACCCGGCAAGCCCTACCACTTTGGCAGAAGCCATTGAGGGTGAAGCGCGGTTGAGAGAAGCCCGTGATGACGATGAAACCGTTGCCAAACTTCTGGAGATTGGCTTGCGGCTTGAGGGGCTCTATCGGCATGCGTCCACGCACGCGGCGGGTGTGGTGATTGGTGATCG
>JGI24723J26617_10003484_pt1 | contig 11386 bp, 11 predicted proteins | sample Cruoilmetagenom6_FD_26617 | JGI IMG/M metagenome (IMG submission 26617) | reverse complement strand
GTGGCGTCATGATCGTATCGCACAAAAAGTGTTTCGGGGCTGAAAATAACCGGTGGTTTTGGTTCGGCTTCGGCGCCGTAACTCTGGAAGTCAGAGTCGCGGAATTGCATTGCAGATTTGGCGGCAAGGTAGCTTTCGCGACTATCAAACAGCATGAGGGCGACGGCTTGGCCGAGGTAGTCTGCCGCGTTCCCACGCTGGACGATCAAGTCGTAATTATAACTATCCGGACGGTCGAAATGGCTCTGGGTATCGAGATGCAAATCACGTTTTCCGGTGAGGAGCGGCGCGCGTTGGCTTGATGAGAGATCATCTCCATAAATCACTTTTGCCGGAGCGATCTCAGGTGGGAGCTGTGAAAGACTCATTCCGGAAAATACGCGAGACGTGGTAATAGCGCGCGCATAGAGCGCGTACCATTCAGACCCGCTCCATCCCATATCCGCCGCGCTGAAATCGCGCGCAAAAACTTTTTGTCCGGTTACTTTGGCGCGTCCGTCAATGCGCTGCGTGGCCGTGCCTGCCGTATTGTCCGACAGGGCCTGAGCCAAACCCGGCACTGGTAGAATGCTGATCGCCACAATGCCCGCGGAACCTTGCAGAAATGATCGTCGGGTTAAGCGTTGGGAACGCATTTCGCCAGCCTCTCAAATTATTGAAAAATATACATTTACCACTTTTACCATTGAGAACCTGTGCCCCGAGCGACACTTTATTGTTGAAAGTTTTTGGAAATTTGCCAGGCACGAAAATTAAGATTCAGCCAGATAGAGCGCCTAATCTTCCTGTTCGACGCCTTCCGAATCCTTGCTTTTGCCTTCCGCGAGTTGGACACGAGCGATCGCGCGGGCGGTTCGAAAGATAGCATTCAAAATTTCAAGCAGTTCCATTTCCCGAATGTAGGAGGTCAGGTTCGCCTTGTTGCCTGACAAGGCATGTGCGCTTCCACGTTCAAATTTTTGACGAAGGCGCTTTAAACCAACTTTTCGTTTGCGCACATCAGACGCCAGTTCGCTGTCGTGCTGGACGACAGACCGGATGGCATCTTCCAGCGAAGTGACGATATTTTGTTGGATATTTTCAAGCTGGGCCAAACGTTTTTTGTCCTGTTTGCCACCCTCGTCGACCCGCTTTCTTGCCGATGTGGCGATATCAATCGCAACGCGGTCGCCAACGTATTCGAGGCTGTTTGCGACTTCCAGCAAGCCCAACACGTCCCGTCCATCTGCTTCGCCTAGCCCCGAGCTACTGACTTTGCCCAAATAGGTCACAATCGCGCGGTGCAGGGCATCAATAGAAACATCTTGGGCGATAACGTCGCTCATCCCATGAGCCGTAGGGTGGGTGGCGGCTGTGAAGCCATTATTGAGCATCGCGACAACCTGATCCCCCATTCTATCAAGCTCAAACCGAACGTTGTTGAGGGCAACCGAAGGCGTCGAAAGCAAAAGCTTGTCTAGATATTTGGGCGTGGCAGATTCTTCAATCTTCAACGGCCGGTCCGGCACGAGCCACTCAACCAAACGCGCCATATGCGCTGTAAAGCCAATAAAAATTGCGGTGTTAACAATATTAAATATCGTGTGCGCATTTGCAATCTGGCGCGGGGCATCGGCGGCCGCGCGGGCCGCACCGACCAGGTTTTCTGAAGACGGGGAAATGCCTTGAACAAATGCGGCAAGTTCGGGAATAAAACCGATCCAGATCAGAACCCCGGCCGTGTTGAACAATAGATGAACCACAGCCGCCCGCACAGCTTCGCGCGGTTTTCCTATAGCGGCAAGACCGGCCGTTGCACAGGTTCCGATATTGGCGCCAAGCGCAATGGCAATGGCCGCTTCAAGGTCGATAATACCTTGACCAGCCATAACGATTACAATGCCGGTGGTTGCCGCCGATGATTGAATCACCGCCGTAAAAATGGCTCCAGCAAGCGCCGCTGCAATGGCTGTGTCCAGATTCACCAACACATCCAGAAACGGTTGGTGGGACCGCAGCGGTGCCATGGCATCACTCATCAGGCTCATGCCGTAAAAAACAAACCCGAAGCCCAAAAACATCCGGCCATATTGTTTGATCGCTTTGCTCGGCGCAAGAAAGGACACCGCGAACCCAACCGTAATAGCGGGAAGCGCGATAGACGAAACCTTGAAAGCAAGAATTTGAGCCGTAATTGTGCTGCCGATATTGGCGCCCATAATAACGCTCACACTTTGCGCCATGGACAAAAGGCCAGCCGAGATGAACCCCACCAGAATGACCGTTGTCACTGACGAAGAGTTCACGATTGCTGTAACAAATGCACCGACGCCGACGCCCATAAAGCGGTTTCTGGTGAGTTTTGCCAATATGTCTTTCAGATAGTGACCGGTAGCGCGTTTTAGCGCGTCGGTCATTATGTCCATCCCGAACAGAAATAAGGCAAGGCCACCGAAAAGACCGGTGAAAAGCGCAATCTGGTCGAGGGGCGCGTCCATGTTTTTGCTTAATCCTCAGGTTCTGACGGTTCGCTTTTTACAACAACAACAGGGACAGAAGCGTGTTGCAGCACCTTCTTGGCAACAGAACCGAGAAGCAGATTCGACAATCCGGTTCTCCCGCGCGTTCCCATCACGATAAGCTGGGCATTTTCATTGTTTGCGACTTCGACAATCCTGCCTGCTGGCAACCCGATCGCCAGTTTTCTGTCAATGAGCTGCACATTTTTGAGTTCAGGCTGCGCTTNGGCAACGTTCAGAAAAAANTCCTGCATTTTCTCTTCAGCGATGTCCTCAATTGGCAAAAGTGTCGACTCCCCTTCCTTGTTATAGAAACCGGGGTTTTCAGCCGGATCATGGATAACATGCAAAACCATCAAGGGGGCAGAGATAAGCGCGGCATGTTTTGCGCCCCACAGGAAAGCGGCTTCGCTATCGGTCGAAAAGTCGAGCGCAACAAGCACAGGGCGTGCAGAGGCGGGTTCTGTCAATGTGCCGGTTTCTTTGTCCATGCCTTACCTCAACCCCATTTCCTTTGCACTCAAGGTAACAGCATTCCGCGCAACATAAAGAAAAACATGGCAGATAATAGGCCTGAAGCGGGAACGGTTATGATCCAGGCTCCCGCAATTTTAAGCAGCATGCTGCGTTTCACCAATTCTACGCGATGAATTTTTTTCAGGTCTCTTCGTTCGGATTTATAAATCAGGCCGGATTTGCCTTGTTTCATGACCCGCAGCATTATCGTCCGCTCGCTTATACTCGCGGCTTCAAATTGCTTTAAGAACGCTTCAACCTCCTCGGGGTGATCATCGACATGGTGCTCACGAATATCGGCGATCATCACTGCATAGTTCCGCTTCAAGTATTCCCGAAGGAATCCAACCCCGAACACACCGCCAACCGCAATATGNGTNGAGCTAACCGGAAGCCCCAATTGAGAAGCGATGATAACCGTAATGGCTGCCGCAACCGCGATACAAAACGCGCGGGTTTTATCCAGCTCGGTAATTTCGGTGCCAACGGTCCGGATCAGACGGGGGCCAAAAAGAGCCAACCCAAGCGATATTCCGATCGCGCCAATCAGCATAACCCAGATAGGAATAGAAGCTTTAGACGATATTTCACCGGTGGTAAGGGCATCCGCAATCCCGGCAAGAGGGCCCACAGCGTTTGCCACATCGTTCGCGCCATGCGCGAAGCTCAACATTGCTGCTGCAAATATGAGCGGAATGGTAAACAGATTGTTCACACTCGATTTGTCATTCGGAAGGTCGTTCGAGACCTTCCCGATGCGCCATCGGGCAAATAGATAAATCAAAAAAGCGACAATCAGGCCCAAACCCGCCGCTTCCAGAAAAGACATCCGCCAGAGGTTCTTAAGCCCTTTGAGCGCAAGATACGTGCCAAAGGACCAACCCATAATGGCGATCAGGATCGGCACAAAGCGTTTGGCAGAGCCAATGATATCTCGTTGGTAATTTATCGTTCGCTTGATTGTGAACAAAAACGCAGCAGCAATAATTCCGCCAAAAACAGGCGAAATCACCCAGCTTGCCACGATTTTTCCGACCTGTTCCCAGTCCGCAATACCCAAGCCGCCTGCGGCTATACCAGCCCCAAGAACCCCGCCCACGATGGAGTGGGTTGTAGAGACCGGAGCCCCCACAAAAGTTGCGAAGTTTAGCCAAAGCGCTGCCGCCAAAAGGGCGGCTATCATCAACCAGACAAACTCGTCCGTGGATTGGATTAAGTCAGGGGAAATAATGCCTTTTTTAATGGTGCCGACCACATCTCCGCCAGCAATCAAAGCCCCGGCTGATTCAAAAATGATCGCAATTATGATAGCGCCAAACAGAGTTATAGCTTGAGACCCGACCGCGGGGCCTACATTGTTGGCAACGTCATTGGCACCGATATTCATGGCCATGTAGCCGCCAATAGTGGCAGCAGCCACCAGCATAACGCCGCCGGGGCCGTCCCCCATCACGGTGGCTGCATAGATCATGATGCCGACCATAAACAGAACAGCGACACCGATTCGGGTCAATTCATCGCGCGTGGCTTTGGCTGTTTTTTCGATTTCTTTAACGTTGATAAAATCTTGATCCATAACGTCACTTTCATCAGCTATATTTTGAGTCGTCTCTTCGCAGATTTTTACCACGGATAAAAGCCTGCTTTCTTTGATTTGTGACAACTTTCTCAGGAATCTGGCAAACAGTGAATTGCGTTTCGAATGGATGCTGTAAGTGTTTGCATTTGTGACATTTTTGGCTTGGCTGTAGCATTCTTTTCAGGCGGTNCAAAACCCGCAGGCAAGNGGCATANCAAAGTACTTCCAATTGCGTGTTAAAGTGACCGCGCATCACTCCGGAAACGGCAGAGGCCCACATAGCAATTGCAAAGGCAAGCAATCGGTAGTTAACTGATTTTCGATAAATCTGACTCACAAGCAAATTCGTAGATCAAGCCGAAATGAGGAGCGATGGCCGACAATCCCGATCAATCCAAGAGCGCCAATCAGGCGATAGCGCCGCCGTCCGCGATTGTTTCTATATGTGCCAGATTTGAGAACGACCCNAACCGGATGCTCGATATTTTGCTGGATGTTCAGGATCAATTTCGCTGGATATCGGATGAGACGATGGAAGTTGTGGCTTCCCAAACCGGNTTGTCGCGCGTTCAGGTTGAAGGGGTCGCAAGCTTTTACTCCTTTTTGTCACAATCACCAAAAGGCCGGATTACCATTCGGCTTTGCGATGATATTATTGACCGCTTCGCAGGACTCGCCGAGATTACCGGAATCTTTGAAAGAGAGTTGGGGCTAAAAGTCGGGGAAACCTCCGCTGATGGCGCATTCTCTTTGGAGACTACGCCTTGTATCGGCATGTGTGATCAAGCGCCCGCTGCGATGATCAATGATGTTGTTATTACCAAACTAACCTCGGCCCGTGTTCGGGAAATTGTTGCCGCCCTCAAGCGCGGGGAGCAACCTGACGACATCGCCCTTGGTCCAAAGATTGACCTCTCGCCTTATGAGCAGGCCCTCGGAATGGTTGAAAACAATATCCGTCTTAGTGGTGACGTTTTGCTTGGACCCAACCCTGAGGAAGCGGGCCTCAAGAAGGCGGTTGCGACCAAGCCTGACAGCATTATCGATACAGTCGAAGCCGCCGGATTGCGCGGGTTTGGCGGCGCGGGTTTTTCAACAGGCAAAAAATGGCGCTTCGCGGCGGCTGAACCCTCCGAGCGGCGGATTATTATCTGTAACGCCGACGAGGGCGAACCGGGCACCTTCAAAGACCGGGTTCTGTTGACCGAGCGCGCAGATCTGCTGGTCGAGGGCATGACCATTGCCGCCCGTGCTGTAAGGGCGCGCGAAGGATTGATATATTTGCGGGGGGAATACATTTACTTGCGGGCGCATCTTGAAGCTGTTCTTGCCGAAAGGCGGGAGCGGGCTCTTCTGGGTGAAAAAATTCTGGGCGTTGATGGGTTTGACTTTGACATACGAATCCAGATCGGCGCGGGTGCGTATATTTGCGGTGAGGAAGGCGCGCTGATCAGCTCCTGCGAAGGGCTTCCCGGCGAGCCCAAAACCCGGCCTCCGTTTCCGGTGAACCGCGGCTACCTTGGATTCCCGACTGTGGTCAACAATGTCGAAACATTTTGCCACGCCGCGCGCATAATGGACCGGGGCGCAGAATGGTTTTTTGAAATGGGGTGCGAAGGTAGCCATGGCACAAAGCTTTTCAGCGTGTCCGGCGATTGTCGTAAACCCGGCGTATATGAACTCCCGTATGGCTTGTCGCTTTTTGAGCTTTTAGAGCTTGCTGGCGCTGAAGATGCCGCGGCTGTTCAGGTTGGCGGCCCGAGCGGCACAATGATAGACCGCGCCAATTTTCATCGAAAGCTTAGCTTTGACGATCTCGCAACCGGTGGCGCTGTTATTATCTTTTCGGGTCAGCGCAATATTCTCGAAATAGTTGAATATTACATGTCATTCTTTGTTCATGAGAGCTGCGGATACTGCACGCCTTGTCGGGTTGGAAATGTCTTTTTGCAAAAAGCGATTGGCAAGTTCCGCAAGGGCTTGGCCAACCCTGAAGATATCGACTACATGCGCGATTTGTCGGCAACCATAATCGACCAGCCGGTGCGGGTTGGGTATGACCTCCCCCAATCCTATTCTCAGCACGCTCGATAATTTTCCTTTGGTTTATTCGGCAGTAACCAAACCTACAACCGACCGGGTTCGGGCGACTTTTGATGTGCAATCTGCAATTGAGGATGCCCGCAAGCTCGCCAAGCGACGCTCCTATATTTTTGATGAGGATTTTACTAAATGAAAGGTGCGGAATTCACATTCACCATTGATGGCATTGAGGTCGCCGGCAAGCCCGGCCAAACCATCATGGAAGCCGCGGATGAAGCGGGAATTTATATCCCGCGGCTTTGCGACCATGAAGGCCTTCGCCATCAGGGCGGATGTCGGGTCTGCACGGTTAAGGCCGAAGGGCGGAGCGTGGCGGCCTGCACCCAGCCTGCCTCTGCAGGCCAAGTGGTCGAAAACGAAACGGATCATATAAACAAAATGCGCCGTGATCTTGTGGAAATGCTGTTTCACGAAGGCAACCATCTTTGCCCGATTTGCGAAGCCAGCGGGAATTGTGAATTACAAGCAATGGCCTATCGGCTTGGCATGGCGGAGCCGACAAAGTTTCCTTACCTTGAACCTTGTCGAGAGCTTGATGCCTCTCACCCTGATATTGCCTTGGATACAAACCGTTGCATTAGCTGCGGCCGCTGTATTCGGGCTTCGCAGGATATCGACCAGAAGGGGGTGTTCGGTTATGTTGGGCGTGGAATTCACCGCCGTGTGGCGGTCAATGGTACAAATCTCGCCAACACAAATGCCGATATTGCCGACAACGCAGTTTCGGCCGATGTGTGCCCTGTTGGCTGCATAATCCGAAAAGGCGTTGGTTTTGCCACACCCATTGGCGAGCGCGAATTTGACCAAGGCATGATCGGGACGGATATTGAAGGAAAACGCCGTGACTGAAGCGAGAAAAGCAAGGGTTGCAACGGTTTCACTGGCCGGGTGCTTTGGGTGCCATATGGCTATTCTGGATATTGACGAACGATTGATCGAGTTGATGAAGCTGGTGGATTTCGACCGCTCCCCGCTGACGGACAAAAAGGCATTCACCAATCGCTGTGACATAGGCATTATCGAAGGCGGCTGCTGCAACGAAGAGAATGTTCATGTTTTAAGAGATTTCCGGCGGAACTGCGATGTGTTGATCGCCATTGGCCAATGCGCCATTATGGGGGGCTTGCCAGCTATGCGTAACGCTATAATGCATTCTGATGCGCCGCTTCGGGAATGCCTTGAAGAGGCCTATATCACAGGTAAATACATTCGCAATACAACCCACAACATCCCGAACGACCCTGCGCTTCCGCTCATGCTGGATGAAGTCTACCTTGTTCCGATGTGGTGGAGATTGATTATCAAATTCCCGGCTGTGCGCCCGAAGGCGACATTATTTTCGAAACGCTCACCCGTCTTCTGGCAGGTAAATTCAAGGGTTTTTCAAGCGACAGTATAAAATTCGATTAGGATATACAGATGGCTGAACCAAGACTAATCGAGATTTCACCTGTCACACGGGTAGAGGGGCATGGGAAGGTCACAATTCATCTTGATGCCAACAATCAGGTGGATGAAGCGCGGTTGCATATCGTCGAATTTCGCGGTTTTGAACGGTTCATTCGGGGGCGATTATTGTGGGAAGTTCCTGTTATTGTGCAGCGACTCTGCGGTATTTGCCCTGTCAGCCACCACTTGGCGGCGGCCAAGGCGATGGATGGAATTTGCGGTGTTGATGAACTGCCGCCAACAGCCGAAAAAATGCGGCGGTTGATGCATTACGGGCAGGTCATGCAAAGCCATGTTCTGCATTTTTTTCATCTTGCCGCCCCGGATTTGCTTTTTGGTTTTGGCGCGCCCGCTGAAAAACGCAATATCTTTGAAGTGATCAAGGAAAACCCGGAGCTTGGACGCCGGGCTATCGCTATGCGCCAATTCGGTCAAGAAATTATCGAGGCGACGGCAGGTAAAAAAATCCACGGTACCGGCGCCATTCCCGGTGGAATAAACAAAAATTTACCCATTGCAACGCGTGATGCCTTTTTGGCCAAGATCGACGATATGCTGCTCTGGACGCAGGATGCGCTGGCAATGGCGCGCGGCTACACGCTTGAGCATTCCAAGCTGGTTGCCGAGTTTGCCTCTTTTCCGTCCAACTATATGTCTTTGGTGCGCGAAGGTGATGGCGCGCTCGATCTCTACCACGGGAAAATGCGCGCGCTGGATGCGGCCGGAGATACCATATTCGACAATCTGGACTATAGAAACTATCAAGATGTGCTGCTCGAAGATGTGCGATCCTGGTCCTACATGAAGTTTCCATTTATTAGGGAAATCGGCCCTGAAAATGGCTGGTATCGGGTTGGCCCGCTGGCGCGGATGAACACTGCAAATTTCATTGATACCCCGCTTGCCAACGCAGCTCTAACGGATTTGAAATCAGTCACAAATGGGGCGCCAAATCGCTCTACGCTCGCAAATCATTGGGCGAGAATGATCGAGGTTGTGCATTGTGTCGAAAAAATTCAAGAATTGCTCCTTGACCCGGATCTGCAAGGCACTGATTTGAAGGCTACGGGCGAGCGCCGGGAAGAAGGTATCGGCGTGATTGAAGCTCCCCGTGGTAACCTTATTCATCACTACAAAGTAGATGAGAATGATCAGGTGACCTATTGCAATCTTATCGTTTCAACGACCCATAACAATGAAGGCATGAACAGGGCCGTAAAAGATGTAGCGGTCAAACACCTGAGTGGGAAAGAGCAGATTACGGAAGGTATGCTGAACCATGTTGAGGTTGCGATCCGTGCCTATGATCCATGCTTGTCATGCGCAACCCACGCTCTGGGCCAGATGCCGCTCGAGGTCGAACTTTTTGATGCGGAAGGCGCTCTGATCGACAGTCGGCAGCGGGCGGGTTGAAGCAAGATGGACCTCCTAGTGATTGGCTATGGCAATGCGGGGCGTGGAGATGACGGGCTTGGCCCAGCTTTTGCCGAACGGCTGGCCAGAGCCAACCTGAAGGATTGCTTTATCGATATTGATTACCAACTTACCGTAGAACATGCATTGCAGGTGGCCGACGCGCAGACAGTCCTGTTTGCGGATGCGCTAATCGGAGGCGATACCCCCTTCAGGTTTGCACCTGTACAAGCTGATAGCGCCGCCGATATCGCGAGCCATAGCCTGCTGCCCGAGGCCGTTTTGGCCTTGGCAGAATTGCTATACGGAAAAGCACCGGAGGCATTTGTGCTCGGAATTCAGGGGGAAAGTTTTGGCGAAGTGGCCGAAGGGTTGAGCGATGTGGCACAAGCAAATCTGGATCTAGCTGAAAAATTTATCTTGGAATGGCTGGCCTCTAGCAAGAAAAATGTGTTGCTCGCTTCGAGTGCCTGTTGAGCTTTGCTTGGGAAATTGCGGTGTTCGAATTGAGTTGGAGGGGCCGGGATGCACGAATTGTCTATATGTGAAAACATCGTTTCGGTCATCGAAGAACAAGCCGTTGAACAATCCTTTGGCAAGGTTAAAACCGTGCGGCTTGAGATCGGTCCGCTCGCCGGAATTGAGCTTGAAGCCCTGTTGTTCAGTTTTGATGTGGCAGCCAAAGGAGGCGTTGCCGAAAACGCAACCCTTGAAGTTATAGAAATGCCGGTGATAGGCTTGTGTATGTCTTGCTCCCAATCGGTTGAAGTTAAGGAAAGATACGACCCTTGCCCAATATGTGGCAGCTTTCAGGTGCAGATAACCGGTGGCGAAGAGCTAAGAATAAAAGAATTGGAGGTGCTTTGATGTGCACGGTATGCGGATGCGAAACGGGCGAGATGAAGATCGACGGCGCGCAAAGCCTCGGCCACGGGCATTCCCATGTGCCCGGTTTTACTCAGGAACGGATGGTGCAAATTGAAACCGATATTCTAGCTAAAAACAATGAATATGCGGCCGCAAATCGCGAAGTGTTTGCCCGCAGCAATGTGCTGGCGCTCAACCTTGTTTCCTCTCCCGGGTCCGGCAAAACTACTTTGTTGACGCGCACAATTGAAGATATCGCCGGTAATACCAGCTTGGCGGTTATCGAGGGCGACCAGCAGACGACAAATGACGCAGACCGTATTCGAGAAACCGGTGTTCAGGCGGTTCAGATCAACACCGGCAAAGGGTGCCATCTGGANGGCCATATGGTTGGGCATGCGCTCGAAAAACTCAGCATCGAAGATGGCGTACTTTTTATCGAAAATGTTGGAAACCTTGTCTGCCCGGCCAGCTTTGATTTGGGAGAGGCCCATAAAGTGGTGATTTTGTCGGTGACCGAAGGGGAGGACAAACCGATCAAATATCCGGACATGTTTCATGCTTCNGATGTCATGCTGTTGACCAAAACCGATCTTTTGCCGTATCTCGATTTCGATGTCGATATGTGCTTGGATTATGCGCGCAGGGTGAATCCGAACATTGAAATTTTTCAGGTTTCGCCCAAAACGGGCGAGGGTATGCAAAATTGGTATTCGTGGATTGCGTCACGCCAAGCATCAAACGAAATAGCGCGGTCAGGGTGAATTATGTGCTTGGCAATCCCGGCAAGAATTGAAGAGTTTACGGCAAGTGACAACGCGATTGTCTCCCTTGACGGGGTTAAAAAGGAAATTTCTCTGTCCCTAATCGCCAATGCCCAAATTGGAGACTATGTTCTGGTGCATGTTGGCTTTGCGCTCAATACGATCAGCCCGGACGAAGCCGAGAAAACGCTGCAGCT
>JGI24723J26617_10003481_pt1 | contig 11397 bp, 10 predicted proteins | sample Cruoilmetagenom6_FD_26617 | JGI IMG/M metagenome (IMG submission 26617) | reverse complement strand
TCTCGATGTACAGCCACACGAGTGTCACCATCAACGCCCACGCGCCGACCCACTCCATGTACTTGGGCGCCCCGGCCTCGACATTCTTCTCGATGAACTGGAAATCCAGCAGCAAGAAGAGTGATGCCAACGCGACGCAGAACCCGGTGAACCCGATCCCCATCATCCCGGTGTCGGCGAACCCGTTCCAGATCCCGACTCCAAACATCTGGAGAATGAACAGCATCCCAGCGTAGAACACCAGCCCGAGGGTCGCGGTGATGATCATCTTCTGGATGAAAGGCCCGACCCGCAAGAGCCCCGACGCGTACCCAGCGAGCATCGCTCCGGCGACGCCGAAGGTCGCGACGACCGCTTGGAGGATGAGTGTCTGCATCGAGTTGCCCGACGCGGGAACCGTGGGATCCACGGCGGCGCCAAGGAACTGCATCGGGATCATGTAGCTCAACGCCCCGACAAACACGCCCTGAAACACCGCATGGACCGGCCCAAGAACGCGAGCGGACTTGGGCTTGGCGTAGATCGCAAACGAGATGACGATCCCCAAGATGAACCCACCAATCAGGATGGGCCAGAGGAACTTGGTCAACGTCCCGCCAGAGACCATCTGCTGCCAGGTGAAGATCCCGACGACGGCGACGATCGCCAGCAAAATCGAGGTCGCCGAGACGGTGCCCCCGATGGTCATGGTGTTGGATTCGCTCTTGGCGATTTGTGAGTCGCCGAAGCGGCCTTCTTGTTCGAAAGCGCCCATGGCCGGATTGCGTGATTGAAGCATTCTCATATTGATGATCTCCGATTGGGGAGGGATGAAACTGGATTAAATACCGATTCTTATTGGGATCGGCGATCGAGCATTTTAGACTCGAATTCCATGGAATATAGGGTTCAAATCGGCTCAGAACCGGGGTTGGACGCCAGAATCAGCACACGGAGCGTCTCAGCGATCGACCACGCCTGCGCTGGGCATCCATCGGGGCGGTGGAGCCCGGTAGAGCCAGGATCGGCGTCGTAGATCTCGTGGATCTGTCCAACACTTTCGCGGGTCATCGCCGAGGCTAGCTCGGTGAGCCGCTGGATGGTTGTAGCGCGAGAAGCATCATCAAATCCGCGTGTCCGCATCAGCGCCTCGCACGCCGGACCAAGCAGCCACGGCCAGACGGTCCCGTTGTGGTACGCCGCGTCGCGGTCCATCAGCGTGCCGGTGTAGTGGGGGTGGTAGTTTGAATCGTCCGGCGAGAGTGTCCGGACCCCGGCGGGCGTGATGAGCGAATCCCAAATTGCATGGATTGCATCGTCCCGGACCGCGATCGGCAGTTGAACTTCAGGCAATGACAACGCGAAGATCTGATTCGGACGGAGTTCGTTTGATCGTTCCCATTGCGAAGCCCGAGTCTGGCTCGTTGGAGTCAGGCAATCGACGAGCCCTCGCGATGGGCCCTTGGTCATCAACATGGAGATGGACTCTTGCGCGAGGTCCGCCTGGGCCCGCAGCGCGGTGGCTTCGGTGGGATGCGTTGGATTGATGAGCCGGGCGTAGGCGCGGAGTGCGTTGATCCAGAGCGCGTTGATCTCGATCGCTTTGCCGTGTCGGGGCGTGAAGGTGACGCCGTCACGCTGTGCATCCATCCATGTGAGCTGCGTGTCCTCGCTGCCCGCGGCTACGAGCCCGTCGATGGGATCGACCCCGATGTTGTGGATGGTGCCCCGGGTGTAGGCGTTAAGAATATCACTGCACGCGGCATCGAGCGAATCAGGCAGCGGGCTTGATGTCGCGGCGCACCACTGCGAACACGCATGGACAAACCACAGCGAGGCATCGACCGTATTGAAGTGTGCCGGCCCCGCGTCGTCGTCGAACCGGTTGGGGATCAGGCCGTCTTGGCGAGCGTTTGCGAAGGTGGTCAGTGCATCGAGCGCTTCATCGAAACGCCCCGTCACAAGGAGCAATCCGGGCAAAGCGATCATCGTGTCGCGTCCCCAATCGCTGAACCATGGGTACCCCGCAATGATCGAGGTCGATCCGGACCGGTCTACGACATATGCGTCTGAGGCTGCCGCGAGCATCGCGATCGAATCCCGAACGGCGGGGTCATCGGGATCGCCCGCCGCCGCGATTGCGTGATCAATCGATGATTGGAGCCGTTTGGTTTTCTTCTCGGCGAGCCCGTTCCAATCAACTGTCCCGATATCCGCGTCAGCCAGCTCGATCTGTATCGTCTGCGAGATCCCCTTGCTGATCTCGACCCGCCATCGCCCAGGTGCAAACAAGTCTTCGAGATCGGGCTGCCCTCGGTGAGTCTCGTGATCGAGACGGATGCCGTTGTAGATGGTCGGCTGATCGGTCCACTTGATATGGAGCCCACGCAGATTAACCCCAAGTGATCCGCGATCAACCCGAACACCCTCGACGGCCGGTTCTTTGAGCGCTTTGATCGCAAAGTTCTCTATACCAATCGATCCCGGATGGTTCAGTTCATGAAAGTCCCGCAGCGCAAGCAGCGGGGTCAGGTCCATGGTCGCATCGACGGGGGATTGGATCTCGTAGGTTAGCAGAACGGCATTGGTTCGATCTGGAGTCGTCAGCGTCTTGCGGATAGAGATCGCACCCTGTTGTGTGGGGATGTGGTAGGTCCACACACACTGGTCATGCGAATGCTCGAATCCCACCAACCCCAGCATGGTGATCGGAGGGGAGTGGTCATCAGCAAACCGGAACTTTGTGAGCCTGATCGCGAGTTCTGGGGTGCAGCAATGCTCCTGGCTGATCCGCACGCACTCGTCCATCGCCAAGACCAGATTGGCCCGCTGGACCGGGGGCGACTGGCTCGCGATCAGCAAGCTGTGGTATCTTCGGCGCGGGGTCGCGTCGATCGAGCCCATCGCGAAGGACCCGTTGCCCATCGCCAGCACCCACTCGGCATCCGCAGAGAGGCCGATAGGTTGCTTGGGTTCCCATGAAACCGAAGGGATATGGGTTTGATCTGTATTTGTCGCAGTCTTCACATCAAAATCGTAGACAAGTGGGCACCACCCTGCGATACTCTCTCATGGAGCACCCCAAAAAACAACCTTCGAGCGTCAATCCAAAGATCGTCATGGAAGGGATCACCTTCGATGACGTGTTGCTTATCCCGCAGCACTCCGATGTCCTCCCCGCGGGCACAATCACGGCTACGCGCCTGACCAAATCCATCAATATCAATACCCCATTGATCTCAGCCCCGATGGACACCGTCACCGAATCCGCCCTCGCCATCGCGTTGGCACAAGAAGGCGGGATCGGGATCATCCACAAAAATCTCTCGGCCCAAGACCAGGCCCGCGAGGTTACGACCGTAAAACGTTCCGCTAATGGCGTGATCACCGATCCCATCACGCTGGGACCAACCGACACTGTCGGTAAAGCCATCGAGCTGATGCACGCTCACAATGTCTCGGGGTTCCCGATCACCGAAGACGGCAACACCACCCTCCGCTCCAAGGGCAAACTCCTGGGCATCCTGACCCGGCGCGATCTCAAGTTCGCAAGCAACCACCAAACCCCGATCGACGAGGTCATGACCAAAGAGAATCTGGTCACCGGCCCAGCAGGGACGACCCTGAACCAAGCGGAACAGTTTTTGAATCAGCACAAGGTCGAGAAGTTGCTCCTTGTTGATGATGCCGGCTGTCTTGCAGGATTGATCACGATGCGGGACATCGAACGGCTCAGCCAGTTCCCTCATGCGTGTGTGGATTCGCGAGGTCGGCTCCGTGTAGGTGCCGCCGTAGGTCCAAACCAGTTCGATCGTGTCGAGGCGTTGCTCGCAGCAGAGGTTGATGTGCTGGTGGTCGACACCGCCCACGGCCATTCCGGTGCTGTTATTGATACTGTCAGAGAAATCAAGAAAAGATACACGATTGATGTCATCGCGGGCAACATCGCGACCGCCGCGGCCGCGATTGAGCTTGCGAACGCCGGTGCTGATGCGGTCAAGGTCGGGATCGGTCCCGGATCGATCTGTACCACTCGCGTGGTTACCGGTGTGGGGATGCCCCAGATCACAGCGATCATGAACGCGGTCGAGGGTATCGCCTCGATCGGCTCAGATATCCCAGTCATCGCCGATGGCGGGATCCGTCTCAGCGGGGACATCGCTAAAGCGATCGCAGCCGGTGCCGATTCAGTCATGATGGGCTCACTCTTCGGCGGGCTCGATGAATCCCCGGGCGAACTGGTGATTTCCGGCGGCCGCCGGTTTAAATCCTACCGGGGCATGGGCTCAGAAGGTGCGATGGGGGCCGGGTCTGCGGACCGCTACCGCCAGTCCGACAAACTCGCGATCCCTGGGAGAGAAGCCCAGAAGTTTGTTCCAGAGGGTGTTGAGGGGTTGGTGCCGTACCGCGGCTCGTTAGCAGAGTTCGCGTATCAGCTTGTCGGGGGTCTCAAGTCAGCAATGGGCTACTGCGGCTGCGCGACCATCGAAGAGTTTAGGAAACACGCGACATTCGTCCGGGTCTCGAGCGCCACCGTGGTCGAGAACCATCCGCATGATATCCGGATTACGAAAGAATCCCCCAACTACACGCACTCCCAATCGCGTCAATAGATCAGGCTTCTTTGTCGGCTTTCAGGATCCGCTCAGCGTCGGTTGGCGTCATTGAGCCCTCGGCGACATAGGCAGCGAGTTCGCGTTTGGTTTTCTCGCGTTCTTTGGTGTTGGCGACACCCGTGAGTGTCCCAAAGAGAATGGCAACAATCGCGATCACCCCGCCGACCCCAAAGACGATGGCGACAACAAGATTGTCGCCCAAAGCCGAGATCATTTCGGAAGCATCATTCTGACAGAGTGTGGTGGTTGCGAGCATGAGGTCCATGTGTTTATCCTTCATTCAGCCGTCAGCTTAGCACTTGGCGTGATCTTCATTTTTAGGGTGGGGGGGGTTATTTGCAGCCGCGATTCCCGGAGTTTAATATCCGTTCGCCTTCTTCTGGTGTCATGGAACCTTCCGCGATATACGCCGCGACTTCTCTCTTGGTTTTTTCTCGTTCATTAGTTCCGGAGATACGGGAGAGGATGGAAATAAAGATGAGAAACCCGACTACGCCGAAGATGGTGACAACTACCCAGTTGTCATCCATTGCGCTGATGGCGTTTGCTGCAGGGCTTTCGCACAGTGTGATTGCGAGCGTTTGGTTCATATGTTTTCCTTCGTTCGGCTATCAAAAGGAATAAATAGCCGTGGTCTTCACTTTTGGGGTTAGTTGCAGCCTCGAGATTTGCCGGAGTTGAGGAGGCGTTCGCCTTGCTCGGGGGTCATGGATCCCTCTGCGATGTAGGCCGCGATCTCTCTGCGGGTGCGTTCGCTTGCGATCCCGGTGACCATGCGTGTGATTGCTTTGAATATGACAATCAGCACAATCGCCGTCGTGATAAGAGTCACGACAAAGGCTTCCTCATTGTTGATGAACTCGTGTATTAGGCTTTCCATTCAGGTTCTCCAGATGAGTCAATCAGGCCGTGTGTCTCTGTGGCCTAGTGCCTCGTATAGATGTAATGGGAATCGGGTCGGTCTGATTTCGACATAATACCACATGCTTGGGTAATTCAAGAGCGAATCTTTGGCTTCCTAGTCTTCGCCTTGGAGCATGCGATTGACAGTCGCGAGCCATACTGAGTAAAAGCCGAACGCCTCGGGGGTGCGTTTCTTGGCCCCATGACGACTGGAGCCCGATTTCAGCCTGATTTTTGGGGGGGGGTTGAATGAATCAAAGGCCTGGTCGATCTGGACACCCGGGATGTGAGGCTTGAGGATTTCGATCGCATCAGGGGGGGTGAGCAGTGAGGGGCGATCGTCAATATCTTCGAGTGACCGGATGAGTGTGCGTCGCCCGGTTAGCCGGAGCAGTCGGGGCTTCCCGTTCATGACCAGGTGGATATCGAGCATGTCTTTGGTACGGTTCCGCTCGGTTCTGACGGTCCTTACTTCTGAGGTGTACCGCTGATTCCCTCGTCCGTGACCCATTGTTGTTCGCTCGGCATTGACCCTAGTTTCTGTCAGCCGAGCGGTCCCCGCGACCACCAGCCTGATGTCGTTGGTTGTAAATGTCCACGCGGGCTCATCGTTGTCGTCGGCGGCAAACGCTGTTGGATTGGTCCCCGGGAAGCGGGCGATCCTCTTTATGGGCTCGGGATCGGGATATGAGCCCAGCTCATCATCGCTTGGCGCGACTGCAAGTACCCCAAGATTGTGGAGCACCCGCAAAATCTCGTCGGTGATGATCGCGTCGACCGTCCCCACGACTGTCGGGGGTTCCATCATGGATTCGGATCGCGCTTGGTCTGGATCCATACCAACGGAGGCTACCAGTGCCTCAAGGCGATCATCGAGACTGAAGCCGGCGGGCCATCCCAAGATGGAGAGATAGGCCTTGGCTTGTTGTTGATCAGGCATGAAGTGATCGTACACAAAGCGTGGACGCTGGTGTTGGCGTGTTTGGTTGGCTGGTTTGAACAGTCCAAACGGATTGTGGACAGACTGGCCATTCTACTGTGATGCCGAGTCTCTACCCACCCGGCGTCGGTACGGGTTCCGGGCAATGCCGCAAACCCGAGAGTTCATAAAAAACGGACGCGGGCTCTCGCCTTCCCGCGTCCGAAGGTGGCAGCCACATTGGCTGCTCCCCTCCCGAAAACCCCGGCTGGGCGGTGTGCCCCGCCGGGGAGGGTTTCCAGACTGGTTGGGGACATTGACGATCCAGCCCAGAAACCACCGATTTGTTATCCGTCTGCGTTTATCAGTCCTTGTGAATCTGGAGTTCGATCGCAGCGGTCTGAAATGGCGATGCGAATTGAAGTACAGGTTTTGCTAGGAAAACGGACGGGTCTATTTGGGTTATAAGTTCCTTTCGTGATCCTGAATATGCCGTCATGCAAAGTCGGGCTGAATCTGAAAGTATGTTCGCTTGGAGACCTAGTTGGATCCCGCATGAGTGAGAAATGAAGACGGATCATTGCCGGTATTACAGCTGTGAAGCAATGCGTCAGCAAGTAAGTGATTCACAAATCGTCGTCCGTTGTGTTCAGGACTAGGTGGATTCAATCATTCAAATTGATTGATTGAATTCATTGTATTGATGAAACTGTGGATTCGATTTCCAGCTTTTAATTGAAATACCACCCAAACAGATAAGGATGGAATCGGTTGGAAACAGGCTTATAAGGGATAAATGAATGAGGATTTGGAGTTTATTTTGATATTTTTTGCTTGCTCACATGATCCCAAATGTGATAGATTGTGTGGGTCAGATTCAGACTTTTGAATGTCGTGTTCTCTGAATTTTGACGAGAGAAGATCTTGTGGAGGATGAGAGTATGACGGGTCTGAAAATTATCGTGTGTCTTGGTATGGCGGCATCGTCGGTGGCGATGGCGGCTCAGCCGTTATCATTCTCTGAAGAGGCAATCGCCCGGGGGATTCACTACACCATCGCTCCGTCCATGGCGACTCAGTTTGGCCCAGGACTCGGGCTGCTGGATTTTGATGGCGATGACGATCTTGACATCATCCTTGCCGGGATGAATGGCGGGGCACTCCGCGTCTACGAGAATGACGGGACCGGTCAGTATACCGATCGCAGCATTGGTTCGAACCTGGCCGCGATCACAGCGTCGGGTGTTGCTTGCGCTGACTACGACAATGATGGCGATCAGGATATCTTCATTGGCGGGTGGCTTTCTTCGAGCAAGCTGTACCGGAATGATGGCAACTTTGTCTTTACAGATGTTTCCGCTGCTGCGGGAGTGAACGCCGTTTCTGCCGCGATGGGTCCGTCATGGGCTGACTATGACCTTGACGGCTTCATGGATTTATATTTGCCCACTCGTACAGGTACGAACGGGAACTGGGTAACCAACATGCTGTTCCATAACAATGGTGATGGCACATTTACCGATGTCGCGGTCGCTCTGGATGTAGACGCTGAGAATGACCCAACACTCCTTTCCTCGTTCTACGACTTCGATCGTGATGGTGACGACGATATATATTTGGGAACGGATAAGGGGTCCTCGCTCGCATGGTGGAACCGTCTATACCGTAACGATGGCGGGGTCTTTACCGAGATTACAGCGTCGGCCAATGCGTTCGCGTATATCGATTGCATGGGGATTGCGGTTGCTGATCTGAACAATGATTCGTACTTTGATGTGTATATGACCGATGGCTCGCGGAATGTGCTGTTCATGAACGACGGCAACTCGGCGTATGTTGACGAGACCGACGCGGCGGGTGTAGCTTCTGCACGAATCGGATGGGGTACCGTGTTTGCCGATTTCGACAATGACTCGTTTTCTGATCTGTATGTATGCAACGCAATAACCCCCAATCGCTTGTACCGTGGCGAGGACATCGCAGACTGGCCGATGACCGATGAGGGACCCGCCGCCGGGGTTGATGTCAGCGGCACCTCATACTCCGTTGCTGTAGGTGATGTGAATAACGACGGCTTGCTCGATATGCTGGTGGGAAACACCAACAGCACGGTGAAGCTCTTTATCAATCAGTCACCGGATGCTGCCAACAACCACATGGTCCGGTTCAAACCGATTGGTGACAACGGAAACATCATGTGCGTTGGTACATGTTTTAATGTTCTTGCCAATGGGAAGTGGCAAGCCGGGGAAGCCCGCGCCGGGGTGAACTACAAGGCGAGTGAGGGACGAACCGTCCAGTTTGGTCTAGGCACGGATACCGAAGCTCAGGTTGTTGATGTGGTCTGGCCTGGCGGAGCGATCCGTCAGTTGACCGGTGTCCCAGCTGATAAGACATGGTCGATTTATAGCCAATCACGACTTGGGGATCCGAATAACGACGGGACAATCGATGCCGCCGAGATCGCAGCCGCAACCGCCGCGATTACTGGCCCTGGTATCAAAATCGAGCCTGGTGTCGAGATCTTTGATATGGACGGTGACTTTGATATCGATGCCGAGGACATTGCTGCGATGAATCCGTGTTTAGCGGATCTCAATGGCGATGGGGCCTTGGATTTCTTCGATATTTCGTTCTTCTTGTCCAACTCGGTAGATTTCAATGGCGACACCACCTTTGACTTCTTCGATATCAGCGCATTCCTCACGGCATTCTCAGGTGGATGTCCATAATCTGTGGGATTTAATTATCTCAATTGTTGAGTATTTACGAGTAATTCAGAGAGATTATGGTACGATATTGCTGTACTCGATTATTAAGGGAGATGGTATGAGCCGTTGGACAATCGCATTGGCAGGAATAACTTTGACAACAATGGCCGCATTGCCCGTGCTGGCTGGCGGTCCTTCGGGAGGCGTCTTTAGCATCCCTTGGTCAACGATCGACGGCGGTGGAGCGATCAACACATCTGGTGGTTCGTTTGCCTTGAGCGGCACCATCGGTCAGCCCGATGCAAGCGACCCGATGACCGGCGGATCGTTTTCGCTCACCGGTGGATTCTGGGCCGGTGTAAGCACCGCTGCTCCATGCCCGGCGGATCTCAATGGCGACGGCGCTCTTGACTTCTTTGATATCTCATTCTTCCTTTCCAACACGGTAGATTTCAATAACGATACCGTGTTCGATTTCTTTGATATCAGCGCATTCCTCACCGAGTTCTCTGCTGGTTGTCCTTAACACACCTTCGGACTGATTGATGACGTGTATCAGGTTTCAATGCGCGGCTCGTGTATTGAAACCTATATTTGTGCGCCGACACCAAAGAATTCGGCAGTTAGATTTCTAGAGATTCATTGTGTGAATACGCATAATTCAGGCAATATTTTGACGCACTCGAAGCATAACTAAACGGTGTGTAACTCAATCAAAAATTCCAGTGGAGAGAACAAATGAAGATGAACAAAGTCATGGTTGGCCTTGTGATGGCCTTGGCAACACTCGGGCACGCGCAGACCACGGAGGTTGCTCCGCATGTCTTTCGCGTTGAATCTGGAGTGGACTTCGAACTGAGTCATACCGGTATTTCCAGTTACTTGTTTAGCTGGACAGATTCGAGCGGGAGTGTAGTGAACGAGGAAGACCCAACGCTTATTCTGACAGCGGGACAGACCTATACATTCAGCAGGGCTACAAGCGGCCATCCGTTTGTCATCACAGACACCTCGATGCCAGTCGCTGGATCGGACGGGTCGTATTTCCGTACCACCGCGAGCGGCGCTGTGATCGACGCCGCGACGCTCGCACCGATCGCGGACTTCACCGCTGATCCGGCACCCACTTCAGATTTCATTGAATGGGCACTGGTTGCTGGCGATATCGGAGATTATTTCTACACCTGCCGGATCACTGGGCATATCGATATGACCGGGCGGATCGAGGTTGTTGCAGGCGAGCAGGCCCAGCCTCGGGATGTGCAGATCCGAAGCATCGACTTTGACAACGGGGTCATCGAGTTCTTTAACTATGGAACAATCGATCAGGATCTGACCGGGTGGCGGACTTGCACCCACGATTTCAATCAGGCACTCCAGTACTCGGGGGCTTCCGGGTTCAATGGGGTGATTATCGAAGCTGGGACTTCGGTGTATATTCATTTTAATAATGATGCGCCTGTTGACCCTGATCGGGTTGACCGCTCGTCGCTTGGCGGAGGCTTCTCGGTTCCGTTAGATCAAGATGCGTATGGGATGCAGTTGTTCTTTCCCGATGCCAATGGTTCGATTAGCTTTGGGAATAGCACTCTGATAGCTGACCATGTTCAGTGGAATATTGATGGGCAAGGGGTTGGCAACGCCGAGTTCCGTACAGGTCAAGCTGTTTCCCAGGGGCTGTGGACAGCGACCGGTGAGTTTGTTTCAACGGCTGCGAACTCATCCTCGCTTTCGCTCACCGACGAGGGTGACGGCCGTCTTCATGGACCAAGTAACTACACGGTGGTTGATCCTTGCCAAGCGGACCTCAACGGCGACGGTGCTCTGGACTTCTTCGATATCTCGTTCTTCCTATCCAACATGGTCGATTTCAATGGCGACACCGTATTCGATTTCTTTGATATCTCCGCATTCCTGACAGCGTTTAGTGCCGGTTGCCCGTGAATGAGTAACCAGTTAAGCCTCTGGAAAAGCAACGGCTTTATAGAATCCATGAACGCCCCAAGATTTCTTGGGGCGTTCTTTGTGTGTGATCGCGGCATTGAAAAACCCCCTGCTTTCTGAAGTGAATGCAGGGGGTTAGTTGTGGTTTGAGTTCGGTCTCGGCTTAAGGGCAGCCCTGATTGAACAGGGTCAGGAATGCGGAGATATCAAAGAAGTCCCAGCTCCCATCGTTGTTCATGTCCGCACGCGGATCTTGAGTTGTGAACTCGTTGAGGAATACTGAGATATCAAAGAAGTCCAGCACGCCATCACCGTTGCAATCTGC
>JGI24723J26617_10003478_pt1 | contig 11398 bp, 10 predicted proteins | sample Cruoilmetagenom6_FD_26617 | JGI IMG/M metagenome (IMG submission 26617) | reverse complement strand
CAGTGTGCCAAATTCAAGCGAGCGTTCACGAAACCCCCCGATTGCCGATAATGCTGCGCGGTCTTCGTGATCTGCCAGTGCAAACAATTTGACCGTCTTGATATTGGTAATCGTATCGACGATCTGGCCCGACACAATCGTGCGCGCGTTCGCCCGCTTGCCAGCCCGCTGCCGAATACGCGGCATGAACCAGAAAATCAGGCTTAGGTATCCACACATCCAGATTGCTAAAACCAGGCCGATCCGCCAATCAATTGTGCCCAGCAAAAACGCCGAGCCGACCACAGCAGCCAGCGCGAACGCCACCACATGCACAGCCTCTACAACAACATCCGTCAATGCGCGCGCGGTCTGCATCTGTTTTTGTGCGATGCGGCCCGCAAAATCATCATCAAAAAATGTCACCGATTGCCCCAGCGTCCAGCGGTGCATGCGCGACAACACCATCGGCGTTACATTCGGGCCCAGCACAATACTGTTGGACACCGCCACAAGACCAAAAACGATCGGCCTTAGAACCAGAAAAAAGCTGACAAACGCAACCAGCAACCACAGATTATCTGCGAAAAACGATTGCGGGCCAGATGCCAATGCAGTGTCGATTACAATGCCCAGCAACAGCGCGGTCAAAACCTCTAGCGACCCGGCCATTGCGGATATGGCCGAGGCAGCGATCAGAACAGGAATTGACCCGCTCAAGGCCCAGTACATGAAACCACTTAAATGGCGCGGTGGTGGTCGCTCGACCTGCTTAAATGGATTGATAAGATCGCCCAGCCGCATTGTTCAGTCTGTCCGTTCTAATTCAATCCAGCAGATGTGCCTTGGTCAGACTAAAGTCCGACGCGACCCATTGCAATTCCAACTCTTTCAGGCGCTCACCCAGCGCTGCGCCTTGCAAGCCCGGCATCAAATCCGCCGCCGATACCGGAAAAACCTGCGCCTGACCGCGCGCGGCCTGTTCGTCGATATCATCCGCCGGGGGTTGTTCAAAAATCGCCGCCCGCAACAGCGCAATATCCACCGCCAATGTCGCACCATGGCGATAACCCAATGCAGCGACCGGCGCGGTGCCAGCCATTTCTGCACGTAGCATAGTCCACTGCCGCCCATCGGCCCGGCTAAGGCGCAGCTTTTCAGACGGGTCAGGCCCACCAAGCACAGCAAGCCGGCGGATCGGATCGGCCCGGCGCGGCCCCTCAAAATGCACAAGTAACGCCAGAAAGCTCGCGTCTGCACCCGGCAGCACACATCCAAGCACACCAGATTGCACCATCGCGCCAACCGCAGGTGCCGGATCAGATGCCGCCAGCAATTTCCTGATCTCAGCGCCCACACGTTCGCGCGACAACCCGGCAAGCCCGTCCAGGTTTTCGCCAATCGCAGCCAGTGCAGCACTATCCAAACCTTCGCCCGGATCGCCATACCAGGCGTGAAACCGGAAAAACCGCAGAATGCGCAGATAGTCTTCGCGGATGCGCGCGTTGGCATCGTCAATGAACCGAACCCGCCGGTTCTGCAAATCATCCAGCCCGCCCAGCGGATCAAGCACCACCCCATGACGATCCGCATAAAGCGCGTTCATGGTGAAATCCCGGCGCGCTGCGTCCTCGGCGATGTCACCAGAAAACGCCACAACTGCGCGCCGTCCGTCGGTTTTCAGATCGCGCCGATAGGTGGTGATCTCATAGGGTATACCATCCGAAACAACCGTCACCGTGCCATGCTCAATCCCGGTGCCAATCGCCTTTAGCCCGGCTTTGGCCGCCAGATCCATGACCTGCTGGGGCAATGCGTCAGTGGCAATATCAATGTCGTTGACCGGTGTTTCCAGCAATGCGTTGCGCACACAACCGCCGACAAAATGCGCCTGATGGCCTGCACTTTCCAGCATATCCATCACGGCTTGCGTCGCGCCCGCCGTCAGCCAATCGCCACTAATCAGCGTCACGATCCCATCCTTAACGCCAGCCCGTGCAACATCCGCGCCGTCGCGCCCCAGATATAATAAGGCCCATAGGGAACGGCATAATAATGCCGCTCAACCCCGCGCCAGTGGCGCGACTGAATACCATAACGCGAAATATCGGCCAGATGGGCCAAAGGCACATTGAAAATTTCTTCGACTTCGCCTGGCTCGCCGCGCGGTACAAACGCTTGTTTCACCCGTGCCAGCACTGGCGTCACCGCAAACTGCGTGATGGTCTCATGTTCGGGCAAAGTGCCGACAACCTCGACGTTTTCCGGCTTCAGCCCAATCTCTTCGTCGGCTTCGCGCAAGGCTGCTGCCACCACATCAGCGTCATCCGCATCCACCTTGCCACCCGGAAAAGCAACCTGCCCCGGATGATGTTTCAACGCCGAAGATCTTTTCGTCAGGATCATCTGCAATCCGGTGTCAGTTTCCTGCACCGCGACCAGCACACCAGCCGGGCGCAACACCCGATCTGGCGGCAATTGGACACCTTTGTTCAGCTCAAAATCGGACGTCGGCTGCGTCGCCTTGTCCGGTGCGGCGCAAAACCGCNGCCATAACTCAGTCTGTGGCACCGGATGCATCCTCTGCCTCAAANCCCAGTGTGGTGGGNTCAAAATCATAATGCGCNCCGCAAAACTGACAATCTGCAGTCACACGCCCGTCCGGCGTCGTCATATGACCGATGTCCTTTGCCGAATACATCGACAGGCTCGCGCGCACCCGATCTGCGTTGCAAGGGCAGCCGAACACCACCGGCTGTGCATCATAAACACGTGGCGATTCCTCGTGAAACAGCCGCACCAACAGGTCCGATGGCTGCACCTCTGGCCCCAGCAGCTCGCCCGGCTCAACGCTTGCCAAAAGGATCGTCGCGCGGTTCCAGTTTTCCTCTTCTTCGCCCTCAAGAAAATCGCCCGCGTGCAGCAATTTTCCCTCACCCGATGCGGCGTCACTGGCGACAAACGGCGACGCTTTGGGCATATGTTGCAGCATCACACCGCCACCGCGCCAGCTTAGCCGACCAGCTTGGGTGCGCATATTCGCAAACGACACAGCAAACCGTGTCGGCAATTGTTCGGACTGGGCGAAATATGTTTCAGCGCAGGTGCACAGCGAACCACCGGCAATCGGCGTGATCCCCTGATAAGGTTCCATTCCTCGGCCCTGATCTATTAACACCGCAAAAAAGCCCTTGCCGATCTGCGCAAACGGATCACCCGCTGGATCAAGCCGATCTTCGTCATAGCTGGCATAGGCGCGAATTTGCGCCGGTTCGCCATTTTTTCCGGGGCCATAGTAATCCGTTGCGATCAGGCGCGCCGGTCCGTCGCCACGAATTTGCAACGACAGCTTCCAGCGCAGTTCGACCATCTGGCCGATCAGCGCGGTCAACAGCACAGCTTCGGCGACCAACGCTTCGATCACGGGCGGGTAATTATGCTGCTGCAAAACCCCGTCCAGCACCGCGTCAAGCCGGGCGACCCGGCCGCGAATATCGCTCCGGTCAAGCTGAAATGGCAGGACGGTATCGTCCCAGGCAATTTGTGATCCAAGCGACATGGGGTTTCCTTACGCATCGTTGGTTGGCATATCCGCACTATATAGGCGCAGCAACCGGCGGCAAAAGGGTGAAAACGGATGATTCGAAGGTACGGTGAAGCAGTTCAGCCAGGCAAACCCTATCGAAAACGGCCCGGCGCCTATGCTGTCATTGCACGCGGTGATGCTGTTTTGCTAACCCATCAGGCCTTTCCCAGATCCGAGTTTCAACTGCCCGGCGGCGGGATTGACCCCGGCGAATCCCCCTATCAGGCCCTGCGCCGCGAAGTCATTGAAGAAACCGGTTGGTCGATATCCGGTCTGCGAAAGCTGGGCGTTTATCGCCGGTTCGTGTTTATGCCGGAATATGACATGTGGGCAGAAAAGATCGCCCATGTCTTTCTGGCCCGCCCGGTGCGCGCCCAATCCAAGCCCAGCGAACACGGGCACACCGCCGTCTGGACCTCTGCAAAAACAGCAATCGACCTGCTCGCAAACGAGGGTGATCGAACCTTCGTCCGGCGACATTTTATCTAAGCCCGTCTATTTGGGTCCATCAAATTCAACCATCACAACAGATATGTCGTCAGGGAAATCCTTGTCGCCTGAAAATGTCACCAAATCCCACATCAATGTTTCAAAAAATGCCGCGCCGCGCAGCCGGGCGTTACGACGCAGCAGCTGCGCCAGACCATCCTCATCCAACATTCCGCCATCAGGGGCCGGGCATTCAGTAATCCCGTCAGACATTAAAAACAGCCTGTCTCCGGGCATTAGCTTTAGTTGAAAATCCTGCCAATCCGCGTTTTCAATCAAACCCACGGGCATGCCACCGTCGCCGACCATTTCAATCGAACCGCCAGCGCGCTGGATAACCGGATGCGGATGACCGCATTGGGTCAGGGTGACGTCACCGGTGATCAAATCCAAATGCCCAAGCAGCATGGTGAAATACAGCTCGGTCTCGATGTTTTCCAGAATAAGACGGTTCAGATCACGCGCCACATCACAGGGTGGCCGGGCAACAATTTCCCCGTCAGCGTTACGCGCCAGCGCCAGATTCTGTTCCGGCTCTGACCCCGACAGATGACCCGCCAAACGTGCCGTCATCAATGCCGATGCAACACCGTGCCCCGATACATCCATCGCGAAAATCCCGACCTGTGTTTGGGAAATCGGAAAATGTCCCACCAGATCGCCGCCGACATGGCCGCTGGGCCGCAACATTAACGACAGCTTCGCACTGTCAAACTCGACAAATGGTTCACGCAAAAGCGACTGCTGCAAATTGCGGGCCTCGACCAGATCACGGTTCAGCGATTCATATAGTGTACTGATTTCTGCCAGTGTTTCGCTGACCAGCCGATTTTTTTCGTTCAGCTCACGCTCCATTTCCAGAACCCGTTCGCCGGCACGTATTCGGGCCAGAAACTCGGTTGCGGCCACCGGCTTGGTCAGGAAATCATCCGCCCCAACATCCAGCCCATGCGCAACTTCGACCTTTTCGGACTTTGACGTGAGCAGAATAAAATACCCATTGCTTTCGCGATCCAGTTTCCGGAATCGGCGGCACAATTCTAGCCCGTCCATGCCCGGCATCATCCAATCACTTACAATCAAATCAATCGGATGCTTGTTCAGCATTTCCAGCGCCTCCACGCCCGACCCAGCCTCGACAACAGAATAGCCCCAACGCGACAAATATACCGACAAAATGCGCCGCTGCGAACGGCTGTCATCAACAAGCAAAACCTGCTTGATCTTTAGCCGCCGGTGGTCCGCTTGCGACCCCGGCCTTTCCCGTTCAGCAAAATTCAAATTCATACTCTCCCTCACTAATCGCCCCAAATTAGCCCCATCCGGTTTATGGCCGCTTAATCCTAAAATGCTTCCTATCGGGCACGTCGGCGCTCATACCCCGTTAACTTCCGACCGCTAATTTCTGAATGTGGGGGCTTCAACACGATGTGTGAGGCGTGGATGATTAGTTGGGATCGAGTGAATGAGTTACGTGACGAAGTCGGGCAGGATGATTTTCTTGAGGTGGTAGAAATCTTTCTGGAAGAGGTGGATGAAGTAATGGAACGCCTAAAGGCGTCACCTGCTCCGTCAACTTTGGAAGCAGAATTGCACTTCCTGAAAGGCAGCGCGCTGAACCTTGGGTTCGCGGCGCTCAGTCAACTTTGTCAGCAGGGTGAAAAAGACGCCGCAACGCAAAACTTCGACGCGATTGATCTGCCATCGGTGTTGGTAACGTACGAATCCTCTAAAGCAGAGTTCAATAACGGTGGTGGCACGGCAAATGCCGCCTGACACCATACCGACAACCCTTGCCCGCCCTTTCAAAAGCCAATAGACCCCGCCGAAGAAATCTCTTCGACGGAGCACCGCCCATGTCTGCGCCCAAAAAAGTTGTTCTCGCCTATTCCGGCGGCCTTGACACATCCATCATTCTGAAATGGCTTCAGACCGAATACGGCTGCGAGGTTGTCACCTTTACCGCTGATCTGGGTCAGGGCGAAGAACTNGAGCCCGCTCGCAAAAAAGCTGAAATGATGGGNATCGCGCCCGACCAGATCTATATCGAGGATCTGCGCGAAGAATTTGTGCGTGATTTTGTATTCCCGATGTTTCGCGCGAACGCGCTATACGAAGGCCTGTATCTGCTTGGCACCTCTATCGCCCGGCCACTGATTTCCAAACGCCTGATAGAAATCGCCGCCCTTACCGGTGCCGATGCCGTCGCCCATGGGGCCACTGGTAAAGGCAACGATCAGGTGCGCTTTGAATTGTCGGCCTATGCACTTAACCCCGACATCAAGGTGATCGCACCCTGGCGTGAATGGGATCTGTCCAGCCGCACAAAACTGATCGAATTTGCCGAGAAAAACCAAATCCCGATCGCCAAAGACAANCGCGGCGAAGCGCCGTTTTCAGTCGATGCAAACCTGCTGCACACCTCGTCCGAGGGCAAAGTGCTGGAAGACCCGGCCATTGAAGCGCCCGACTATGTCTATCAGCGCACCACCGATCCCGAAAAAGCCCCCGACACGCCCGAGTATATCGAGGTTGGCTTTGAAAAAGGTGACGCTGTTTCGATCAACGGCGAACCCCTTAGCCCCGCCACAATCCTGACGCGCCTGAACGAGCTTGGCGGCAAGCATGGTATTGGCCGCCTTGATCTGGTCGAGGGTCGTTTTGTCGGCATGAAATCGCGCGGCATCTATGAAACCCCCGGCGGCACTCTGCTGCTCGAAGCACATCGTGGCATCGAACAAATCACCCTTGATCGTGGNGCCGCACACCTGAAAGACGAACTGATGCCGCGCTACGCCGAGGTTATCTATAACGGTCTTTGGTTCAGNCCCGAGCGGGAAATGTTGCAGGCAATGATCGACGAATCGCAAAAGCACGTCACAGGTACCGTTCGCCTGAAGCTTTACAAAGGCAGCGCGCGCACGGTTGGCCGCTGGTCCGATCATTCGCTTTATTCCGAAGAACACGTCACCTTCGAAGATGACGCTGGTGCCTATGACCAAAAAGATGCGGCTGGCTTTATTCAGCTCAACGCCCTGCGTCTGAAACTGATCGCAAAGCGCAACCAGCGGACCGACCCCGACCAGTAAACTCTGCTCAAGCCCGCGTGAGGCATGTAATCCTTTGTATCCCAACATGCGCTAACCGTGCACTTTGGTGACAAAGGAGTATGCTATGCGTCTGATCTTGCCAAAATACATCGTTCTGGGGTTCGCCATCGTGCTGGGGTTGGTTGTGAAATCCAGCCTTGCCCACGCTGAAACAACAATCCTCGCGGGGGGCTGTTTCTGGTGCGTCGAATCCGATTTTGAAGGCGTCAAAGGTGTGCGCAGCGTGGTCAGCGGTTACACCGGCGGCACGACGCAAAATCCGACCTACAAACAAGTCACCGCAGGCGGCACCGGCCACTTTGAGGCCGTGCGCATCACCTATGATCCCGCCACCCTGTCTTATGACAAGCTGCTGCACCTGTTTTTGCGCTCAGTTGATCCCACCGACGCAGGCGGGCAGTTCTGTGATCGTGGCAATAGCTATCGAACCGCAATATTCGTGTCTAACAAGGCAGAAGAGGCCGCAGCAAAGGCTGCAATTGCCGCCGCTAGTGCCGATCTGGGGCGCAAAATTGTGACCCCGGTTCTGCCCACCGCTGCGTTTTTTGACGCAGAGGGCTATCATCAGGACTATTACAAAGGCAAAAAACTGGTGGTCACGCGGCGCGGCCCAAAACGTCAGTCCGAAGCCTACAAATTTTATCGCACTGCCTGCGGCCGCGACGCGCGGGTTCAGGCACTTTGGGGCGATGCGGCGCCATTCGTCCACCATTAACAACGCCCCACCCCGACTTTCGCCTTTTCCCCTGACCCCCCGGTTTGTATGGTTCACCCAGTAAACCGGGGGGTTTTTCGTGACTGTCGCCAATGCCGCTGTAACGCCCATGATGGCGCAGTTTCTGGAAATTAAGCAGGACCATAAAGACGCCCTGTTGTTCTATCGAATGGGCGATTTCTACGAGATGTTTTTTGACGATGCGATTGCCGCGGCCGAGGCCCTTGATATCGCCCTGACCAAACGCGGCAAACATCTGGGTGCCGATATCCCCATGTGCGGTGTGCCGGTACATTCCGCCGAAGGCTATCTGCTGACGCTGATCCGCAAAGGGTTTCGCGTCGCCGTATGCGAACAGCTTGAAAACCCGGCCGAGGCCAAAAAGCGTGGCTACAAATCTGTCGTGAAACGGGGCGTGGTGCGGCTGGTCACACCCGGAACCCTCACCGAAGCCGCTCTGCTTCAGGGAAACCGGCACAATTATCTGGCTGCCTTTGGCGAAGTACGTGATCAGGGCGCGCTCGCATGGGTCGATATTTCCACCGGGACGTTTCACGTCATGCCCTGCCCACAGGTGCGCCTGTCGCCTGAACTGGCACGCCTTACCCCGCGCGAACTAATCGTTGCCGATGGAAAACTGGCGGAATTTTCCCAATTAGTGTCACATACAGACATCGCCGTGACGCCGCTTGCTGGCGCCAGCTTCGACAGTACCGGCGCCGAAAAACGCCTTAAATCCCTGTTCAAGGTCGGCGCTCTGGATGCTTACGGCCAGTTTGGTCGCGCCGAACTGGCCGCCATGGGCGCGATCGTCGACTATCTTGAGATCACGCAAAAGGGCAAACTGCCGCTGCTTCGCCCACCCCAACGCGAGCATTCCGGCGCGACCCTGCAAATCGACGCCGCAACCCGGCGCAATCTGGAACTGACTCACAACTTGTCNGGCAAGCGTGATGGNTCNCTGATTGCCAGCATTGACCGCACCGTTACCTCTGGCGGGGCGCGTTTGTTGGAACGTCGCCTGTCCGGCCCGTCGCGTGATCTGGCATTGATCCAAAGCCGTCTTGATGGGGCGGATTATTTCACGGCCCAGACAGCCCTGCGCGACGATACCCGTGACGCCCTGCGTCAGGTGCCCGATATCGACCGCGCGCTGTCTCGGCTTGCTNTGGATCGCGGTGGCCCACGCGATCTTGCCGCGATCCGCGCNGGTTTGGCGCAAGCACATGCAATCCAAAACCTTGTGGCCCCACATTCGCCCCCGTCCATCCTTGCCAATGCCGCCACGGACCTGACCGGCCACGCCAACCTGATTGACCTGCTCGACGCCGCGCTGATCGCCGAGCCTCCGCTTTTGACACGCGATGGTGGCTTTATCGCCCCCGGATACGACNCTGATCTGGANGAGGCCCGCAAGCTTCGCGACGAGGGCCGCAGTGTTATTGCCGGGCTACAAACCGATTACGCCACCCAAACCGAGATTTCGACCCTGAAGGTCAAGCATAACAACGTGCTGGGTTATTTCGTCGAGGTCACCGCAACCCACGCCGCCAAAATGCTGGCTGAACCGCTTTCACAAACCTTTATTCACCGCCAGACAACAGCCAGTGCTGTGCGCTTTACCACGGTGCCGTTGTCCGAGCTTGAAACCAAAATACTGAACTCTGGCAACCTTGCTTTGGAAATCGAAAAGCGGCTCTATTCCAGCCTTGTTGCGGCAATTCTTGATGTTTCCGCTGTGATCGCCGCCACTGCGCGTGCTCTTGCAGAATTTGATCTGGCAAGCTCTTTGGCCGACCTTGCCAGCGGCGAAAACTGGACCCGGCCCAAGCTTGACGACAGTCGCGCCTTTCAGATCACCAACGGTCGCCATCCCGTGGTTGAAGCCGCTTTGCGTGCCCAAGGAGGCCCGGCGTTCATTGCAAACAACTGCGATCTGGCCGACGGGTCAGAAGGCTCTGATATCTGGCTGCTGACCGGTCCCAATATGGCCGGTAAATCCACATTTCTGCGCCAGAACGCGCTGATTGCCCTGCTGGCGCAGATGGGGTCATTCGTACCCGCCGACGCAGCCCATATCGGGTTGGTTTCACAGCTTTTTTCCCGTGTTGGTGCGTCTGACGACCTGGCCCGCGGTCAGTCCACCTTTATGGTCGAAATGGTTGAAACCGCCGCAATTCTTAATCAGGCCGACGACCGGGCGTTGGTGATTCTCGATGAAATCGGCCGCGGGACAGCCACCTATGACGGGTTGTCGATCGCATGGGCCACTTTGGAACACCTGCACGATACCAATCAATGCCGCGCCCTGTTCGCCACCCATTACCACGAAATGGCGGTATTGGCCGACAAACTAAAGGGTGTCGAAAACGCAAATGTCGCCGTCAAGGAATGGGAAGGCGACGTAATTTTTCTGCACGAGGTCCACAAGGGGTCCGCCGATCGGTCTTATGGTGTGCAGGTCGCCCGTCTTGCCGGGTTGCCGGGCTCGGTGGTCAATCGGGCCCGCGTTGTGCTTGATGCCCTTGAAAAGGGAGAGCGAGAGGGCGGCAACCGGCAAAAAGCGTTAATCGACGATCTGCCGCTGTTTTCCGCAACACCACCCGCCCCAGCAATAAAACAAACCGCATCGCTTGCCGAAGAAAAGCTCGCCGGGGTATTCCCCGACGAGCTGACGCCAAAGCAGGCGCTAAATCTGATTTACGAGCTTAAGGCCCTTACGAAGAAGACTTCGGGGTCGAACTGACGCCAACCTGTGCCGGGCGCAACAGGCGATCATGCAACAAAAAGCCCTCGGTCATGACCTGAATGATGTCACCGGCTTTTGTTTGTGGCACCGCAGCCTCAAACATCGCCTGATGGATTTGTGGATCAAAAACATCGCCAATAACCGGGGCAACAGGCTCTATTCCGTGCTTTTTGAACACGCTCAACAATTCGCGCATCGTTAGTTCGATGCCGTCAAACAGTGCTTTGGATACTTCGCGCTGCTCATCCGTCGCCGCGTCCATTGCCCGCTTCAGGTTGTCATAGACCGGCAATATATCGCGCGACAGCTTTGATCCGCCGTATTGTTCGGCCTCGCGACGATCCCGTTCGCCGCGCTTGCGGGCGTTTTCCGCATCCGCCAGCGCACGCATGAACCGATCACGCATGTCATCGCGCTCGTTGCGAAGCTGCTCCATCTCGTCAACCTGTTCCAGGTTTTCGACATAATCCTCGGTTTCCTCGCCAAACCCGTCTGCTGCGAGCTCGTCGACAAGGGCCTCGACCTCTTCAACGATGTCTTTTTTAGCTTCGCCCATATTCTTTTTACCCTTCAGTCCCGACCCGACAGCATCCGACCAACCAGTTGCGCGGTATAATTCACAATTGGCACGATCCGCCCATAGTTCAAGCGCGTCGGCCCGATGACGCCGACCGCACCAATGATTTTTCGATCAGCGTTCATATAGGGAGAGACCACCAAAGAGGAACCCGAAAGTGAGAAAAGTTTGTTCTCAGAACCAATAAAAATGC
>JGI24723J26617_10003476_pt1 | contig 11399 bp, 9 predicted proteins | sample Cruoilmetagenom6_FD_26617 | JGI IMG/M metagenome (IMG submission 26617) | reverse complement strand
AAGCTCATAATAATCTTGTGCATAAAGCAATGCATCGCCTTCAACCGGCAACGAGCGCTGGAACGCCGGGCGCTCGGCAAGACGTGAGTAATACGCGCTAACCTGTTCGAATTCCTCAATCTTTGCAAAATGTTTTGCCATATATAGCGCTTGCCCCACGCCGATATCTACTGCCGAGAAATCCCCTAGCAAATACGCCCGCCCTTTCAGCCGTTCTTCTAACGCTACATAGGTTTTTGCCAACCTTAGGGCCTCAATCTTGCAAATCACGGGGGAACGCATTGCCGGATCAAAAAGTGCCACATGCTGCTGGGTAAGAGCGGCACCGTGCTGGCTGATGGTTTCCGCATAATTCAGCCAGTTCAGCCAGTCGATCCCGTGCCCGCCCAACCCGGCTTCAGGGTGGCGATCCGCCAAATATTGCAACGCCCCGAGGCTCTCAAAGATCACCCCGCCGTCGATCTCCAGCGCGGGCACCCGCCCTGCAGGATGCAGTGCCAGATAGGCCGGCTCCCGCAATTTCGGGCCAAACGGGTGTACCACCAGCTCAAAATCGAGCCCCAGTTCATAAAGCATCCAAAGCACCCGCTGGGAGCGCGCCTCATGGCAATGGTGTAAGCGGATCATGGTGCCTCCATACGCAGCAACAACGCGCCGCTTTCAACTTGTGCTCCAGAAGAGGTCAACACCTCGGCCACCTGACCATCAAACGGTGCGCGCAAAGTATGTTCCATCTTCATTGCTTCCATAACGATCAACGGGGCACCGGCTTCCACGGTATCCCCGGCACGCGCGAGCACTGTGCTCACCAATCCCGGCATGGGCGCGTGCAACTCGTTTGCGTTGGCTTCGGCCCCCATAACCCGATTGAGCGGATCATCGATAGTGGCGGTATAAGAAGCGCCGCCCATTGCCACATAAAGGCTGCCGGCTTGCCGCCGCACACGGGCGCGAGCGATATTCCCGCCGATCTCGACCTGCCAGTCGGCCCCGTTGGTTGCCAATACTGNNACTTCAAGATCGTCCACCTGATACCGGTCGCCACCCAGAACTGAAACCCAATAAGCCACTCCATCCAGCACCACNTGTTGCCGCAAGGGTGCCCATAACGTAAAACCGCTGGTCCAGTCTCGCGCGCCAATGGCGGCCACTGCTTTCAGGGCATCCGGCGGNTCCTGTTCGGCTGTCAATTCTTCAAGGTCACGCTCAATCAAGCCGGTATCTACCTCACCGGCCGCAAATCCCTCGTGGCTGGCAAGCGCTGCAAGGAAACCCACATTGGTTGTGCACCCAATTATTTCTGTCGCTTGCAATGCCTTGTGCAAACGCCCTAGCGCCACGGCGCGGGTCGGGCCATGAACTGTCAACTTGGCAATCATCGGGTCATACCAGGGCGAAATTTCGTCCCCCGCCCGCACACCACTGTCAATTCGCACTCCTTCGGGGAAATCCAGCACAGCCAACTGGCCGGTCGCCGGAAGGAATCCCGCTGGCACATCCTCTGCATAAATCCGCGCCTCAAAGGCATGGCCGCTCAGGTCAAGCTGGCTTTGGGGTCGCGGCACCGCTGCGCCGCTCGCCACTAAAAGCTGCCATTCGACGAGGTCCACGCCGGTTATCGCTTCCGTCACCGGATGCTCCACCTGCAAGCGCGTGTTCATCTCCATGAACCAGAAGCCATCGGGCCGCAGCCCGTCAGAGGCATCGACAATGAACTCGACTGTGCCCGCGCCGCTATAACCAATGGCCTTGGCTGCGCGCACTGCCGCCGCCCCCATCGCTTCGCGCATTTCGGTGGTCATCCCCGGGGCGGGCGCCTCCTCGATCACCTTCTGGTGACGGCGTTGCAGAGAGCAATCCCGCTCAAATAGGTGCACAGCATTGCCGTGATCATCTCCGAANACCTGAATTTCAATGTGACGGGGCGAGAGCACATACTTCTCGATCAAAACCTGCNCGTTCCCGAAGCTGGCGCTGCCCTCGCGGCGCGCCGCGTGAAGAGCNTCGGNAAAATCAGCGGCACGCTCGACGCGGCGCATCCCTTTACCGCCGCCACCCGCTACGGCTTTGATCAACACNGGNTANCCGATTTCCTCNGCCTGNGCTGTCAAAAAGTCGTCGNCCTGATTGTTNCCNTGGTATCCCGGCACNACGGGCACACCGGCCTCTTCCATCAGCACCTTGGCGGCATCTTTTANCCCCATCGCCTTTATTGCGCTAACCGACGGACCGATAAAAACCAACCCCGCCGCTTCGACCTTCTCCACAAAGTCAGGGTTTTCAGACAGGAAACCGTAACCGGGGTGGACAGCCTCAGCCCCTGTCGCCAAAGCCGCTTCTACAATCTTTTCGCCCAGCAAATAGCTCTCGCCCACGGGCGGCGGCCCCAACCTCACGGCCTCGTCTGCCATGGCCACGTGCTTGGCATCGCGGTCCGCATCAGAATAAACCGCCACAGTCCCGACGCCCATTTTGCGCGCAGTTTCAATGATCCGGCAAGCAATTTCGCCACGGTTGGCGATCAGGATTTTAGTGAACATCAGGACCTGCTTTCTTTACCGCGACCGTGACAAACCCTTCGGAATGCGGCCCGAGCGGACGTGTTTCGATATTTGTAAAGCCGTGCGACTCTAGAGTAGATTGGTAATTCTGCCCCTCCGGGATCATGGCTTCATCGAAGCGCTCACCACCAAAAACCAGCCGCCCCTGCGGGCGCAATACGCGCTTCGCTTCGGCAAGGCCTTTGTCCTGATCCTTGAGGTGGTGGATAACATTGATCATGAATACAACATCAAAACTCTTATCTTCAAAAGGGAGTGATTCAGCTGGGGCCACCTGAAATTTAATTCTCGAGCCTATTTCTGTGGCGGTTTTTGCATGTTCGATCATCCTGCCGAACGGGTCAATTCCAACCAGTCTTCCGCTTGTGGTTAACTCTGCAATCCTAAGCGCCGTGCCCGTGCCGCACCCTATGTCCAGCACGTCCACCTTGCCGGACAGCGAAGCCGCCTCAACCACCCATCGGTTGGTGATGTCCTCACCGAAATTTTCGGCATACCAGTCAATGGCTGCATCGTCCCAGTCGCTCATCGCTACATCCTGAACACGCCAAAGCGTGTTTCCTCAATCGGGGCATTCAACGAAGCGCGCAAGGAAAGTCCGATCACCTCACGGGTTTTGCGCGGGTCGATGATGCCGTCATCCCAGAGGCGGGCGGTAGCATATAGGGGGTGGCTTTGTTCTTCAAACATATCGAGCGTAGGTTGCTTGAAAGCGGCCTCTTCCTCTGCGCTCCAGCTACCCCCGTTCTCTCAATTCCGTCACGTTTAACCGTGGCCAGTACGCCCGCCGCCTGCTCGCCACCCATAACCGAAATGCGCGAATTTGGCCATGTCCAGAGGAAACGAGGGCTATAGGCACGGCCTGACATACCGTAATTCCCGGCCCCGAATGAGCCGCCTACCAGAATGGTAACTTTGGGCACCGAAGCACAGGCTACGGCTGTAACCAACTTGGCTCCGTGCCTTGCAATGCCCTCGGATTCATACTTTTGCCCAACCATAAAGCCGGTGATATTCTGCAAAAACACCAGCGGGATTTTGCGTTGGCAGCAGAGCTCGACAAAATGTGCGCCCTTCACCGAGCTTTCGCTAAACAGCACACCGTTATTGGCAATAATCCCGACNGGNATCCCCTCGATATGGGCAAAGCCACATACCAGCGTGGTGCCAAAACGCGCNTTGAATTCATCAAAATCAGAGCCATCTATCACTCTCGCGATCACTTCGCGGATGTCGTANGGCACTTTGGGGTCAGCGGGTATCACACCTAACATCTCGTCTGGGTCACAGGCCGGTACAACCGGTCGTTGCCGCGTGATGCCGGCCCCTTGGGGTCGGTTGAGCGCGGCAACCGCCTGTCGCGCCAGCGCCAGCGCATGGCTGTCATCTTCTGCCAGATAATCAGCAACGCCGCTGAGGCGAGTATGCACATCTCCCCCGCCGAGATCTTCTGCGGAGACAACTTCTCCAGTGGCGGCCTTCACCAATGGCGGACCCGCCAAAAAGATTGTGCCCTGCTCTTTTACAATAATTGACACATCGCTCATGGCAGGAACGTAAGCCCCGCCCGCAGTACAGGAACCCATAACGACGGCGATTTGCGCAATGCCTTTGGCACTCATCCGCGCCTGGTTAAAAAATATCCGGCCAAAATGGTCACGGTCCGGGAATACCTCATCCTGATTGGGCAGGTTCGCCCCGCCGCTATCAACCAGATAGACGCAAGGCAGATTGTTTTCCTCGGCGATTTCTTGCGCCCGCAGGTGCTTTTTCACGGTCATCGGATAATAGGTGCCGCCCTTCACGGTGGCGTCATTGCACACCACCATTACCTCGCGGCCATGCACCATGCCAATACCAGCGATCAAGCTGGCAGCGGGTGCAACATCATCATATAAACCATGCGCTGCCAGCGCCCCTATTTCAAGGAAAGACGACCCGGCATCGAGCAGCCCCGCCACGCGGTCACGCGGTAGCATTTTTCCGCGTGAAATGTGGCGCTGGCGCGACCCTTCTGACCCGCCAAGGGCGGCCGATATTGCGGTATTCGAGACCTTGCTCAAAGCTTCAGCCAGAGCGGTTTGATTGGCATCAAACGCCTCTGAACCAACTACTATTTTCGACGTAAGAACCGTCATCTAAAAATCTCCGTCCGGCTGCCGTTCAAGATAAAGCGCCTGCTCCGCTGTCACACGCATCAAACACGTCACCTCTTCCAGACCGCTTGTTGACCCCCATCCCCAGAGGGCGGTTTCAAACTTGCAGGTCTGATCCCGAAAACTCGGCCATATTGCCTGCATTTCGAGCAACGCAATGCTCTTGGGGAAAGGCGTGGTGTTATCAATTTTTAATTCTGCGTCTGTTTCCTGAAAGGCTATTTGCAAATGTCGGTAGCGGGTGCTCAGGCGCCTATCCCAAAAATCCCGTTCTTCCATCGCACAAAGCACTTGCGTTACCGTCAAGGGCGTGTCCGATGTTTCTTCCACACATATCCGCGCTGAATATCCGATACAGTCTTCTTGCTCGGCATAACTTGTTGCCTCACTCAAACACCCTTCGGCATGGAACGACTTAAAAAGGACCTCATGATCCTGCGCCTTTGCCCCATCAGACCAAAGGACAAGCAGAATTGCGGTTATTGATATCCGGCCAATCAACCCGTCACCTTCATCAACTCACGCCCGATCAACATTCGGCGGATTTCAGACGTGCCCGCACCGATTTCCATCAACTTGGCGTCGCGCATAATCCGCGCCAGCGGGCTGTCATTCAGATACCCCGCGCCGCCCATCGCCTGAACGCCCTGCACTGCCATTTCCATGGCTTTTTCGGAGGCATAGAGCACACAGCCAGCGGCGTCTTGCCGGGTAACCTGCCCGCGGTCACAAGCAGCGGCNACCGCATAAACATAGGCGCGTGCCGANTTCATNGTGGCNTAGATATCNGCGATTTTACCCTGCATGAGCTGGAAGTTTCCGATGGACTCTCCAAATTGTTTGCGCTCGTGCATNTAGGGCATAATGTGGTCGAGCACCGCATGGATCAGGCCTACGCCGATGCCGCTTAAAACCACCCGCTCGTAGTCAAGGCCGGACATCAGGACGTTCACGCCCCTACCCTCTTCGCCCAGCACATTTTCAAACGGCACTTCAACATCTTCAAAGATCAGCTCTGCTGTGTTGGAGCCACGCATGCCCAATTTATCAAAATGCGGACTGGTCGAGAATCCGGTCATCGACTTTTCGATGATGAAAGCGGTCATGCCACGGTGGCCCGCTTCGGGGTCGGTTTTGGCGTATACCACCAGCGTATCCGCATCTGGCCCGTTGGTGATCCAGTATTTGTTGCCGTTCAGCACATAGCGGTCGTTTTTCTTTTCGGCGCGCAGCTTCATAGAAACCACGTCCGAGCCGGCGCTGGATTCGCTCATCGCAAGAGCGCCTACATGTTCCCCCGAGATTAGCCCTGGCAGGTATTTCTTGCGCTGCTCGTCCGAGCCGTTGAGCTTGATCTGNTTGACNCAAAGGTTGGANTGCGCGCCNTAAGAAAGGCTGACAGAGGCGCTCGCNCTTGCGATCTCTTCCACGGCAACCGTATGGGCAAGNTAGCCCATACCCGCGCCGCCGTATTCCTCGGGTACAGTAATGCCGAGCAGGCCAAGCTCGCCCATTTCCTGCCAAAGCTCGGGGGGAAACTCGTTCTTGGCATCGATATCCGCTGCCATCGGTGCCACGCGATCTTGGGCCCAGCGATGCACCATATCCCGAAGGGCTTCGATATCTTCACCAAGGGCGAAATTCATGGATGCTGTAAACATAGTTCCTCCTGCTTTTTAACAACTGAACACATGTTCAGTTACAAGGCAAGAGAATTATGCAAGCAAGGTCCGCTCGACCACCCAGTAAGCCCCGATGAGCGCAATAACGCTGGAGGCCGGAATGGTAATCACGCGGCGGTACCATGCCTTGCCCGAAAACCAGAAGCCAACCAGTGCAAAACAGATGAATATGACGGTGAGTTGCCCAAGCTCTACGCCGACGTTAAATCCGATCAGTCCCGATGCGAGGTTATTTTGCGACAAGCCAAACTCGGTGAGCGCTCCAGCAAATCCGAGCCCGTGCAACAGGCCAAAGGCAAAGATCAACACAGGCCGCCAGCGACTCAGGTGGGACGTAAACACATTTTCAACGGCGACGTAAACGATGGACGCCGCGATTAGGGGTTCAACAATGGCCCCATCAATATGAATAACCCCTAATATTCCCAGCGCCAGCGTTACCGAGTGCGCCAGCGTAAACATGGTGATCTGCCAGAGCAGCGGTTTTAAACGAGTTGAAAGTAGGAAAAGCCCAACCACAAACAGGATATGGTCCAGCCCTTTGGGGACGATATGGTCAAACCCGACAAAAATATAATTCAGCAGGTTCTGCCCGAATGATAGCGCCGTGGCCCCCTCGGTCGAGATCGGATCGCTCACCGCACCCGCTGTCAGGTAAGCGTTATAGTCGTTGTTTTCATCCATCAAGCGGATGATGATCTCGCCATAAGCACCGCTCCAGCCGAGCTGAAGGGCCTTGGCGGCACCCAAAGAACCGGTCACAACAATGTGACTGTCCCGGCGCAGCTCGACATCCCCCACCGGTGGGATAACGACATCCACCACAGATGCGCTCCCCGGCACGCCATCCAGTAACACGATCACATTCTTTTCAAATGCGCTGCGATCAAAAGCAGTATCGAGTTCGGCACTGCCCATTGCGCGCAATTCGTCATATTTTGTGGCATTCGGCGAGTCCTGCGTGTTACTGGCCCCAGAGCCGATTTCGGCAATGATCGCTTCCAGATTCAGGCGGATTTCCAGCCGGTACGCGCCGTTTTCAAGGTGAAGGTCTGCGACTGCGGGGCGGATTTCATGCGCGAAAACGGGCAAGGCAAAGAACAGGGCTGCCAAACCAGCCAAAATTGCACGCAAACTCTTGGTCATGTAACCTTCTTTCGATTCGTTAACTGACAGGAAACAGAATGTCGCGCATTTTTAGCACTGTGAACACCGTTTTGACACTGGGATTTTTGTCTGCTTTTTCAGGGGCTCAGGCGCACGAATTCTGGATTCAACCCCATAGCTATCGACTGGAAACCAACACACCATTAGTGGCCGACGTGCGGGTTGGCACCGATTTTTCGGGGGATGCACAAGCCTATATTCCCGACCTGATGAACGAATTTAACCTTCATGATGGTAGCGGAACCTACCCCGTGGAAGGCCGGATCGGCGATTTACCGGCTGTTAACATTGCGCCGGGGGCGGACGGGCTAAAGATTCTCAACCTTTTTAGCACCACTTCGGTGCTCACCTGGAGTGAGTTCGAGAAGTTTGAGGAATTTGTTCAGTTGCATGGCTTGGATTGGGTGCTGGAAGAACACAGCGCGCGGGGGCTGCCCGAAACCGGCTTTAAAGAGGCCTATACGCGATTTGTAAAATCCCTTGTCGCAGTGGGCGACGGTGCCGGTGAGGACCAGTATACCGGAATGTTTTTTGAGCTCGTTGCCGCAGCCAACCCCTATACCGATGACATCAGCGGCGGCATGCCGATCTCTGTCATGTTTAAAGGCACCCCTTTGCCAAACCAGCAGGTGGACCTGTTTTTTCGGGATACCGAAGGAGAGCTCACCCGCTTAAGCGTTGTTTCCGGCCGCAACGGGCGGGCAATTGTGCCCAATCTCGGCGCCGGAGAATACATGGTCAATGTTGTCCATATGATTGCACCGTTTGAGGCTGATATGGAACGCACGGGAATCGTTTGGCATTCGCTCTGGGGGTCGCTCACTTATGCGATTGGGGTGTAATCGCTTGGGTTACTGGAATCCGTTGGCTTGCTGGACTTCTCGTACGTAAGCGATAATCCGAACGATTTGATCATCAGTAATATGAGGTTGTGACGGCATGTCGCCAAAATTCCAATGGTGCTGCGGGGTGCCGTTTTGCATTGCATTGACAAAGGCAAAGTCTCCGTGATGGCCCGGTTTGTAGAACGCATGCAAAAGCGGCGGGCCTTCGGCCGTTCCGAGCAAATTGGCCCCGTGGCAAGCGGCACAGGTGCCGTCAAATGCTGGCTTGCCCTCTGCGGCCAGCGCGGAGAGAGCGGGCATCGTTATCTCGCTGGCATTCGCAGCGCCGGTAGGTTTTTGCGACAGCCAGTAATAGGTTCCAGCTCCGGCGGCTATTACCACCCCCCAAGCAAATAGTTTCTTCATTTACACACTCCCTTATGGTGTTCTCCCGCCAAACCGTCCAAAATCGGACAATCCGGCCGGTCATCTCCGTGGCACTTGTGCACCAGCTCCGACAATGTTTTCTGCATGGCTTGGAGGCCGGCTATTTTCCCTTCAATCTGGTCCAGATGCGCCTTTGCCAGCGCTTTCACATCCGCACTCGCCCGCTCGCGATCATCGTAAAGCGAGAGAAGCGCCCGACATTCTTCTATCGAAAATCCGAGGCTCCTTGCTCGTTGTACAAAAGCCAGATTATGCAGGTCGGTGTCGGAAAAATCCCGATAGCCGTTGTTGCTTCGCGCCGGGCTTACCAAGCCGATATCCTCGTAATACCGAATGGTTTTGGCCGGTAAACCGCTTCGCGTGGCCGCATCTCCTATGTTCATTGGCCTACCTCCGGTTTCCAGCGCTTCAGCAGGAGCGAGTTGCTCACAACAAAAACCGAGGAAAAGGCCATTGCCGCGCCCGCGACCGCCGGATTTAGATAGCCCAGCGCCGCAATCGGGATGCCGACCACGTTATAGGCAAAGGCCCAGAAAAGGTTCTGCCGGATCTTTTGCGCGGTTTTTCGCGAAACATCGAGCGCTGCCGCCACCAAACGCGGGTCATTGCGCATGAGCACAAACCCGGCGGTTTCAATCGCCACGTCAGCCCCGCCCCCCATGGCGATTCCAAGAGTGGCTTCCGCCAGTGCGGGTGCATCATTGACACCGTCGCCGACCATGGCAACCCGCTTCCCAGCGGTCTCCAGCGCGGCCACTTCACGGGCTTTGTCTTCGGGGCGCATATCAGAGATCACGCGGTCAATACCAATCTCGTCTGCTACTTTGGCTGCGGTCTCGGCGTTGTCTCCCGTCATCAACATCGCGGTTACCCCGCGCTCGTGCAACTGTGCCACCGCGGCTTTGGCCTCGGGTCGCACAGGGTCGGCAAAAGCGACCAGCCCCAAGGCTTTTCCTTCCTTGGCCAGCCAGGTTACGGTGCGGCCACCTTCGCGCATTTCCGACGCTACTGCTTCCTGATCTGTGTCCACTTGGTTTGCCGCGAACCGTCCCCGACCCATTCGAACGATCATGCCATCCACAGTGGCTTCAATACCCTCACCGGCCGTAGCCACGGCATTGCGAGCCTGTAAAGGTTGGATACCGCGCGCCTTGGCCTCGGCAACCACAGCCTTACCGAGCGGATGCTCGCTCCCCGCCTGCACCGCAGCGGCCATAGCCAGCAAGGAGGTTTCCTCCCCCTCGAAACTGCGGATTTCGGCCACCACTGGTTTACCCTCGGTCAACGTGCCTGTTTTGTCGAAAACAACGGTGTCGATCTCTTTGGCGCGTTCCAGTGTTGCGATATCGCGGATTAAAATTCCCGCTTTGGCCCCAGAGCCAGTCCCCGCGACCAATGCGGTTGGTGTGGCCAGCCCAAGCGCACAGGGGCAGGCAATCACGAGCACTGAAATGGCCGCCACCAGCGCCGTTTCTCCTGAAGCGCCAAACGAGAGCCATGCCCCGAAGGTCACGAAGGCCAGCCCTATTATCGTGGGTACAAAAACCGCTGATATCCGGTCTACCAGCTTCTGGATTGGGGCTTTGCCAACCTGGGCGGCTTCAACCATATTCGCCACTTTGGCCAGAGTTGTGTCTTCTCCAACGCGCGAGGTTTGCACATGCAAAACGCCGCCGCCGTTGATTGCACCGGCAATCACTTCGTCCCCCGGCACGCGTAACACCGGCATAGATTCTCCGGTAATCAGGCTTTCATCCAGTTCGCTTTTACCTTCTACAATAAACCCGTCCACCGGCACCCGCGCGCCCGGGCGTAACAGGGCAACATCCCCGACCTTAACCTGCTCGACCGGAAGCGTAACCTCGCCAGATTCAGAAAGGATGACGGCGCTTGTGGGCCTCAGTTCCAATAGCTTACGCAATGAGGAACTCGCTGACCGCTTGGCGCGGCTTTCCATATATTTCCCGAGGAGCACCAGCGTGATAACCACTGTTGAGGCCTCGAAATAAAGTTGGCCCATCGCGGCATGACCCAAGGTCAGCACTTGCCAAAGGCTGTAGAAATAGGCCGCCGATGTGCCAATGGCCACCAGCATATCCATATTGCCAGCCCGCGCTTTCAGGGCATGCCACGCCCCCACATAGTAGCGCGAGCCAATCACAAACTGCACGGGTGTCGCCAGCGCAACTTCTATCCATGGATTGAAGTGAAAACCAAGCCCCAGCACCATAGAAACCATTTGCAGCAGAAGTGGCGCCGTAAGAAGGGCCGAAATGATGAGCGTGATTTGCTCACGCTTGAGCCTCGCCTTTACCGCGTTATCTTCGCCACGGTCATCTTTGACCTTTGCACCATAGCCTGCGGTTTCTACAACTTTTGCCAAAGCCACAGCCGTGGTAACGGTTGGGTCAAAGCGCGCGGTTGCCGTTTCCAAGGCCAGGTTCACGCTGGCTTCGGCAACCCCGGGCGCGGTCTTCAGCGCCGTTTCAACCCGCCCCGAGCAGCTCGAGCACGTCATCCCGCTGATTTCCAGTGTGGTTTGGTTGAGGCTTTCCGTTGGCC
>JGI24723J26617_10003473_pt1 | contig 11410 bp, 9 predicted proteins | sample Cruoilmetagenom6_FD_26617 | JGI IMG/M metagenome (IMG submission 26617) | reverse complement strand
ATAATTTTAAACTTTACAGTATCACCAACTTGAGTGTAAATGTTCATCAAGGTTCTAAGGATCTCGATGTTATCTGGACGTAAGCTTGAAGCTTTTTCTAAATATGGCATCGCTTCCATATAAAGTGCTTTTCTAGTTTCTTTTAGTTCGTCATAACGCGCATTATCTGCACGAGAGTTTCCTAAATTGTTCATTTCATCAACGATATCTTTTTCCTTGGCTAGCTTTAAAACTGACATATTGATCAATGCAGACGCATACTCAGGGTCTAAGCTAATTGCTTTGCTGTAATACTCTTCGGCTTTTTCGTTGTGTTTTAGTTCGGCACTCGCAACACCCAAATTAAAATAGATCTCTGGNTTCTGTGGATCGGTTGCAATGAGTTCACTCATGAGTTCGTTATAACGNTCAAGATCGCCCATACGGTATACCATTTCCGCTTCTGAACGAATTAAAGTAACATCTGTAGGNTTTTGATCCCGTGCGCTTTTCATCACTTTCATCGCTTCATCTTCTTGACCTTGCTCAATGTAGATAAGCGTAAGGTTCTTTAGAATGTCACCCGATTGAGATTCCGTTTTACGAATTTCTGGCTTTATATAACTTCCGCTCTGCACCATAAGGTCCCGCTCGGTAGCATTTCCAAAAGGTTCTACTTCACCAGTTTCTTTATTTGTGGCAACATATTCATCTTTCTGCCCTGTATATCCTAAGTCAACAAGTTCTTTGTAATATTGCTTCGCTTTATCGTAATCTTTAGCATTCACAGCATTACCCGCAGCATAGTATAAATAAGCCGTGTCAACTTTACTCATCACGTAACTGGCATACAATTTTTCGGATGCAGCCGTATAGTTCTTCGTGTTTTGATCTTTGATCGCACTATTTACTAAAGCGGCTTTAGTGTTTTGAGCCACATTGGCTAGTCGAGCTTCAAATTTGCTTGATTCTTTGACANCGCGAGCTTTCCCAATAACATCTGCTACCATTTTTAATTTGCTAAGATCGTCTCCCGCATTCTTAAGAAGNGCCTCCGCTTTTACTACATAATACTGCGCCTGTANACTNCCGTCGGCTGCCGCTATTAATCCTTCTGCTTGATTGAGAAGTGAAATAGCTTCAGTAGCATTACCAGAGTTAAGTGCTTTTTCGGCTTTCTTAATTTCTTTTTTCTGTGCGAAGCCTACGACTGAAAGTAACATCGCTCCTGCTATTACTAATTGTTTTTTCATTGTAATGGTTTTAATTATTCTTCTGTTTGCGTTTCGGTCTCATCAGTATCAAGAGACGTGCCATTATCATTCGAGTCTATGTTCTCGGTGTCTACGACGATTGGATTGCCATCTTCATCAAGGATCTCTTCTTCATCTTCGCTCATTACTTTTGCAACCGCAGCGATACTATCTTCTCCCCGTACTTTAATAAGGCGAACACCTTGTGTAGCACGACCCATCACGCGTAGATCAGCAACAGCCATACGAATAGCGATTCCAGATTTATTGATGATCATAAGATCATCTTGGTCGGTTACGTTCTTAATAGCAACTAAATTACCGGTTTTTTCGGTAACGTTAATCGTTTTAACTCCTTTTCCACCTCTATTGGTGATTCGGTAATCTTCAAGATCTGAACGTTTTCCGTAGCCATTTTCTGAAACGACCAAGATATTAGATTCTTGATCTTCTACTGCGATCATTCCAACCACTTCATCATTTTCATCGGCTAAGGTAATTCCACGAACCCCAGAAGCATTTCTACCCATAGGTCTTGTTTTACTTTCTTCAAAACGAATGGCTTTTCCACTTTTAACCGCGAGCATTACTTGACTGTTTCCAGTAGTAAGCTTTGCTTCCAATAGTTCATCGTCTTCACGAATGGTAATAGCATTGATACCATTGGTTCTTGGACGTGAATACTGCTCTAAAGGTGTTTTCTTGACCTGCCCTTTTTTGGTGGCCATGATCACATAATTACTATTGATGTATTCTTCATCTTTGAGATCCTGCGTACAGATAAAGGCTTTTACCTTATCATCAGGCTCAATATTGATCAAGTTTTGAATCGCACGCCCTTTAGATGATTTGCTTCCTTCAGGAATTTCAAATACACGCATCCAGAAACATTTTCCTTTTTGTGTAAAGAAGAGCATATATTGGTGATTGGTACCAACAAATAAATGTTCAAGGAAATCTTCATTTCGTGTGGCTGAGGCTTTTTGGCCAACGCCACCTCTATTTTGCGTTTTATATTCGGTAAGTGAAGTACGTTTAATATAACCTGCATGTGAAATTGTAATTACAACTTGCTCATCCGGGATTAGATCGGTAATACTTACATCACCTCCAGCATATTCGATCGTTGAGCGACGCTCATCTCCGTATTTTGCTCTAATTTCTTCAAGTTCTTCCTTAATAATAGCCATTCTACGTTCCTTGCTAGCAAGAATGTCTTCGTAGTCTGCAATGGTTTTCATCAACTCTTCGTATTCTGAACGCAATTTGTCTTGCTCCAGACCAGTTAATTGACGTAATCGCATCTCAACAATGGCCTTTGCTTGTATTTCAGAAAGGTTAAATGCTTTAATAAGTGCTTCTCTTGCTTCGTCTGCATTGGCAGAAGCTCTAATGAGGCGAATTACTTCGTCTATATTATCGGAAGCTATAATTAAACCCTCTAAAATATGGGCACGTTCTTTTGCTTTCCGAAGTAAATATTCAGTTCTACGAACCACCACTTCATGTCTGTGCTCCACAAAATATTGAATGAGCTGTTTTAAGTTAAGCATCTGTGGTCTTCCTTTAACAAGTGCAATGTTATTTACACTAAAGCTCGATTGAAGCGCTGTATACTTATATAAGGTATTTAAAACGATATTTGGAATCGCGTCGCGTTTCAGAATGTATACAATACGCATTCCGTTACGATCACTCTCATCACGTATGTTCGCGATACCTTCAATCTTTTTATCATTAACGAGATCGGCCGTCTTTTTGATCATATCGGCTTTATTCACCTGATACGGAATTTCACTAACGATAATACATTCGCGCCCATTTACCTCCTCAAAAGAAGCTTTAGCACGCATTACTACACGTCCGCGACCTGTATGAAAAGCTTCCTTTACACCGTCATAACCGTAAATCACACCACCAGTAGGGAAATCGGGTGCCTTTACATGCTGCATTAACTCGTCGATCTCAATATCGTTATTTTCAATATAAGCGATGGTTCCGTCAACAACTTCTGTCAAGTTGTGCGGCGGCATATTGGTTGCCATACCTACGGCAATACCTGAAGCGCCATTTATAAGTAGTCCAGGAACACGTGTTGGTAACACGGTTGGTTCCTGAAGGGTATCGTCAAAGTTTAATTGATAATCTACGGTTTCTTTGTCGATGTCTGCCAACATGTCTTCCGAGATCTTCTGCATACGTGCTTCCGTGTAACGCATTGCTGCCGGACTGTCACCATCAACAGAACCGAAGTTTCCTTGGCCATCTACAAGTAAATAGCGGAGACTCCAATGTTGTGCCATACGTACCATGGCATCATATACTGAAGTATCACCGTGTGGGTGATACTTACCGAGAACCTCACCTACGATTCTCGCTGATTTTTTATGTGCGCCCGTAGCTCGAATTCCGAGCTCATGCATACCGAACAAAACTCTTCGGTGTACCGGCTTCATACCGTCACGAACGTCCGGAAGTGCACGGGAAACAATAACCGACATCGAATAATCGATGTATGCCGATTTCATTTCATCTTCAATGTTGATAGGGATTACTTTTTCACCTTCAGTCATAAAATAAATACTTTTATTGTCATTATAAAACTAATGAAGCAAGATACATTTTTTTGAAGATTTTGACCTTTTAATAGCGTGCTGTTATCCACTATTTTATTAACAATATTTTAGCAATGAATCTTAATAACTATAAGGCTTGAGGCTTTGATTTTCAATACTTTTTTTGTCCTTTTACTCGGTTGCGTTACAATGGGGTATAGTTTTTGCCTTATTCAGTAGAAATTTGTTTAATTTAGACGTACAGGAATCAAACTATATGGATGATAATTTTTCCCCCAGAGTTAAAGATGTAATTGCATACAGCAAGGAAGAGGCCTTACGATTGGGTCACGATTTTATAGGAACCGAACACTTGATGTTAGGGTTGCTTCGTGACGGTAATGGTAAAGCGGTCACGATCTTGAATGCACTTGATATTGATCTTAACCACTTACGCAGAAAAGTAGAGATACTAAGCCCAGCGAACCCTAGTTCTGGAACGGCTTCAAATGATAAAAAGAACCTACACCTTACACGTCAAGCAGAACGTGCATTAAAGACGACCTTTTTGGAGGCTAAGTTGTTTCAAAGTTCTTCGATCAATACAGCGCATTTACTGTTGTGTATTCTTCGGAACGAAAACGACCCAACAACCAAATTGCTCAATAAAATGAAAGTAGATTATGACGGTGTTAAGGACCAATTTAAACTTATGATTGCAAACGACGACGATTATATAGACACACCTAGTGCCGAGTCATTCCCAGGGGATGACGATTCGGCAGCTTCCGAAGAAGAGAATAAAGACAATCTTTTTTCGGGTGCCCCAGGTAAAACGAATAAAAAATCTAAAACACCGGTTTTAGATAACTTCGGACGAGACCTTACGGTAATGGCCGAAGAAGGTAAACTCGATCCTGTAGTAGGACGTGAAAAGGAAATTCAACGTGTTTCTCAGATCTTAAGTCGGAGAAAAAAGAACAATCCCTTACTTATTGGTGAGCCAGGTGTTGGTAAATCGGCTATTGCCGAAGGACTTGCCCTGCGTATTATTCAACGGAAGGTTTCTAGAATCTTATACGATAAACGCGTGGTTACGCTTGATTTAGCGAGTCTCGTTGCGGGCACAAAATATCGTGGGCAATTTGAGGAGCGCATGAAAGCGGTAATGAATGAACTGGAGAAGAATGATGATATTATTCTTTTTATTGATGAAATTCACACCATTGTAGGTGCTGGTGGCGCTACAGGCTCACTAGATGCTTCAAATATGTTTAAACCTGCCTTGGCGCGGGGCGAAATTCAATGTATTGGTGCTACAACGTTAGATGAGTACAGACAATATATAGAAAAAGACGGCGCACTTGAAAGACGTTTTCAGAAGGTNCTCGTTGAACCTACTTCCGTGGAAGAAACGATTGAGATNCTTCAGAATATCAAAGATAAATACGAAGCGCATCACAATGTTAGCTATACAGACGANGCTATTGAGGCTTGTGTTAAGCTTACCAATCGCTATATGACCGANCGATTCTTGCCAGACAAAGCGATTGATGCTTTGGATGAAGCAGGATCACGTGTTCACATCACAAATATCAATGTTCCTGAACGTATTTTGNAATTAGAAGCTCAGTTGGAAGACGTACGTGAANTGAAAAATAGCGTCGTGAAAAAGCAGAAATACGAAGAAGCTGCGAAACTTCGGGATGATGAAAAGAATTTAGAAAAAGAACTAGCACTTGCTCAAGAAGCTTGGGAAACAGAGTCTAAACTGCACAAGGAAGTAGTGAGTGAAGATAATGTAGCCGAAGTAATCTCAATGATGACCGGTGTTCCCGTAAATCGTATTGCGCAAACAGAAAGCAATAAATTAGCCGAATTACCAGAGCTTATTAAAGGAAAGGTAATTGGTCAAGATGAAGCTGTTTCTAAGGTGGTAAAAGCTATTCAACGAAACCGCGCCGGTCTTAAAGATCCTAATAAACCAATTGGTTCGTTTATATTCCTAGGACAAACAGGTGTTGGTAAAACGCAATTAGCGAAGGTGCTAGCACGTGAATTATTTGATTCTGAAAATGCGCTGATTCGTATCGATATGAGTGAGTATATGGAGAAATTTGCCATCTCACGATTGGTAGGTGCACCTCCAGGATACGTAGGTTATGAAGAAGGTGGTCAGCTCACGGAAAAAATTAGACGTAAACCCTACTCGGTTGTGCTTCTCGATGAAATTGAAAAGGCACATCCAGATGTATTCAATATTTTATTACAGGTTTTAGATGACGGTCATATCACCGACAGTCTAGGAAGAAAGATAGATTTTAGAAATACGATCATTATTATGACCTCGAATATCGGGGCTCGTAAGTTAAAGGATTTCGGACAAGGAGTTGGTTTTGGTACGTCTGCGAAGACAAGTCAGGCAGACGCTACTTCAAAAGGAATTATTGAAAATGCTTTAAAGAAGGCCTTTGCTCCAGAATTCCTGAATCGTGTGGATGATGTTATGGTGTTTAATACGCTGGATCGTGATGACATTCATAAGATCATTGATATTGAACTTGAAAAACTCTTTGCGCGAATCACTGACCTAGGGTATACCTTAAAGCTTTCAGAAAAGGCTAAAGACTATATAGCCGACAAAGGTTTTGATAAGGATTATGGTGCAAGACCGCTAAAAAGAGCTATTCAGAAGTATATTGAAGATGCGCTTGCTGAAGAGATCATCAATTCTAACTTGCAAGAAGGAGATACCATTACTATGGATCTTGATGAAAAAACGAATGAGCTCACAATTAAAATTAAGAAACAAAAAAAGGCTACGGAATCGTAGCCTTTTTGCTTTCCTTCTTTCTAATTATTTAAGCTTTGGCTTAGATTTTTAAACAAAACCCCGTATTTTTATTATTCCCTTCATAAACAAACTAANCTATGGGTATGTTTCATTATTATGATATAGGAATAAGTGAGTTATTCATTTTTGATGAATTTCTCATCAATCAAATTCGCGAAGGTGAATCTGTAGAACCTGAACACAACCAATTACTTCAGGATGTTATTGAAAAGCATTTTGAAAATAAACCCGTGGTGTATATCACAAACCGGATTAATTCCTATGCAGTCAATCCCCTAACCTATTTGGGCACGGTTAAAATTGAAAAACTATCAGCTTTTGCCGTTGTTGCAAATACAAAAATACAACGTGAGGGAGCCAATTTTGAAAGACAATTCTANAACAAACCTTTTGAGATCTTTGACACCTTAGGCGAGGCTATAGCTTGGTCCAATACGATTCTCAAGGAATTGTCCAAGTAATGTATGGATAACAAGATCGAAATACGGGCAAGAATAGAAGAAGAGATATCAGCCACAGCAAAGCTCGTTGAAAAATATCGCGAACTTTCCAAACCAATCGCTCCAGAAAATGCCATTGGTAGGGTTTCTCGTATGGACGCTATTAACAATCGATCGGTTAATGAATCTGCGCTTAAAAATGCTTCTTTAAAGTTGAATAATCTCGAAATTGCATTGACAAAAATAGATGATGCAGATTTTGGCATGTGTATTAAATGTAGTGAAGAAATTCCACTCGGACGTATTCTGCTAATGCCTCATGCAATTACCTGTGTTCGGTGCGCGCGCTAGTGTATAGCCACTTTAAAGACCGTTTTTTGCTGAAAAGCATCCATGGCAACTAAAATATAGATGCCTTTGTCAACATGGGCTGTGGAAATCACTAAGCGCTGTTGATGATCATTTTTTTCCGAAGCGATCAAGCGACCATTCAGATCATATATAACGACTTTCACCACTTCCGAAGCATTCTCTAACACCATTGCATCTTCCTCAAATGCTAAGCTAACAGCGGGATTTACCACATTAGATGATACATCCAACAAGGCGTCACACCCATCAATACGATCTAAATTTGCATAAATATGTTCGCCATTGGCAAAAGAACAGGTAACTTCCCCTACTTCATCATAATTGGGTTCTCCGCCAGGCGCAGTGACCAACGAAAGCGAGCCAACACCTTCAATCCACACCGCATTCCAATCACTTTGCGTGTTTCCAGGCGACGGACTGAAATAATAATGCTTGTAGAGCTGTCCGTTTTCTAACGGTAATTCTTGAATATCGGTTAAGGTAAACATACCACCATTTTCAGGAAATGGAGAATACGGTTTTTCATGTCCATTTCATCGCCGATGCTTAGTGAAAAATCATATAATAAATATTCACGCTCAACACCATTGACATTTGTGGTTAAAAAAACCTGTTTGTCTTCCACAACCTCACGCAATAGAAATGATCGCGATATATAGTGATATCCGTCTAATATTTTATGTGTCTGATTATTCACTATCGTGTCCCCGTCCGTAAAGTAAAGATCAATGACGGCACAATTACCTTGATAACAAGTAAGAAATTGCCATTCGTTTACATCAGAGAGCATTGGTTTATAATCTTGTCCGTAAAGTGTAAGGTTGAATAAACAAATGCTAAGAACCGTAATAAGTGATTTCATAATTTATATTAATTAAAAAGCAAGTCGTCGTCAATGTTAAAACTCTGTATAAACGCTATAGCCGCGTGGATATCGTTTGCCAACAGGCGATCTTCAGCAACAAACGGAACAACATTTCTAAAACTTTCTAACAAGGCTTCCAATATAGGAGAAGTCTTTTTAGGTCTTCGGAATTCCATTGCCTGAGACGCATTTAATAATTCGATAGCTAAAATGGTTTCAATATTTTCTACAATACGCAAACATTTGGTAGCTGCGTTTGCTCCCATGCTCACGTGATCTTCTTGTCCGTTTGACGATACTATAGAATCAACAGATGCAGGCGTGGCGAGTTGCTTGTTTTGGCTAACAATACTTGCTGCTGTATACTGCGGAATCATAAAACCACTATTCAATCCTGGATTGTTTACTAAAAAAGCAGGAAGATCCCGAAGTCCAGAAACTAACTGATAGGTTCTTCGTTCACTAATATTACCCAATTCAGACAAGGCAATACCTAAATAATCTAATCCTAAGGCAAGCGGTTGTCCGTGAAAATTACCCCCTGAGATGATCTTATCTTCAGAAACAAAAATATTGGGATTATCGGTTACCGAATTAATCTCAGTTTTAAAGGTTTTGGTGACAAATATAATCGTGTCTTTACTTGCGCCGTGCACTTGTGGAATACATCGAAAAGAATACGGATCTTGTACATTTTTCTTTTCTGAAGCACCTAATTCACTTCCGTCAAGGAACTCTACAATACGCTCTGCGGTTTTAACTTGCCCACGATGCGGTCGCACCAAATGCACCAAGGGATCGTAAGGGCTCATATTGCAATCAAAAGCGTCAATAGAAAGGGATCCAATAAAATCGGCCATATATGATAGTTTATGGCTTTTGATTAGGATATAAATTCCGTAGGCACTCATAAATTGAGTTCCGTTGAGCAAGGCCAAACCTTCCTTCGCCTTTAACGTAATAGGCTTCCAATTGTGTTTTTTCAGAATTTCTTCGGAAGAGACAATTTCATCAGCAATAAAAACGTCCCCTTTCCCAATAAGCGGCAACGATAAATGAGCTAGGCGCTAAATCTCCGGAAGCGCCTAGGCTTCCTTGATTATAAACAACTGGAAGAATATCGTTATTATAAAAATCAATGAGGCGTTCTACGGTTTCGAGCTGTACACCACTATAGCCATAGCTAAGGGACTGTATTTTGAGCAAAAGCATCAATTTAATGATAGGCTTGGGCACAAATTCACCTGTACCACAGGCGTGAGACATCACGAGGTTTTCCTGTAATTTGGAAAGGTTTTCGTTTGAGATTTTAACATTGCAGAGCGATCCAAAACCCGTGTTTATACCATAAATAGGTGTCACATTGGTCANTACTTTTTCTGAAAGNTAATTGTGTGATTTGTTGATGTTGAGGATGGCTTCTTCNGAAAGNGCCAATGATTTATTCATTTCTAAACAATCTTTGATCGTTTTGAGATCTAAGATTTCAGAACTAATATAATGAGTATCCGGCATGAGTTATTGTGGTTATTCTTCAAAAATACCAATAAAAACAGAAAGTTTTGTTAATTGAAAGCCTCTTCTTTGAACGAATGACTTCAGCAGCGAAAAACACCTGTAACGCTGTATCTTTTGTAAAAACTTTAACGTAATCACATTTTTAACACAGTACCTTTATTTCCTCAAAAAACAAACCATGAAAAAAATAATATATGTCCTAGTAGCAGCCGTTTTAGCTTCGTGCGCCACGGAAGAAAAAAAAGCTGAATACACGGTTTTAAGTGCCAATTTAAAAAATAGCGTCGCGCAGAAAGCTGTTTTGCGCGGTCATGATTTTAGTAAAGAAATCCCGATTCCTGTTGGTGGCGTGTTTACTGATACCGTTGCCGTACCAACCGATGGNTACTATGAACTTTTTATCAATCGAGAACGTGCTACCGTATATTTAGAACAAGGAAAGAACCTACACGTAGAGCTCGATGCAATGGAGTTTGACGAAACCTTGAGTTTTACAGGGGACCTAAGTGCCGAAAACAACTATCTCGCTGCTAAATACTTGTACGATGAGCAAAATGCCAATTTCGAAGATATATTTGGATCTGATGAGGCTACTTTCAGTCAAAAGTTACAAAGTTTAAATCAAGGGTTGCAAGACGTATTGAAAAATGCTTCGATCACAAATGAAACGTTTGTTGCGAATGAAGAAAAAGAACTTGAATATACCCATATTGCAAATATGGAGATGTATCCTGAGTATCATAAATATCTAACGAAGAATGCAGACTTTTCTGTGTCTCCTGGTTTTTACGATGCATTAAAAGGAATTGATTATAGCGACACCACGGCCTTTAGAAATTCTACGGCTTATCGTCGTATGTTGTCTACCCACTTTGGTCGTTTGGCTTCGCAAGATACCACTACCAATAGTACAATAACCTATTTAAAGCTTGCCGATAGCAGCCTTCCCGACGGATATGCTAAGGATCAAGTGATGCAAGAGACACTACGTTATGGTCTGAAAGCAGACGAAACTTTGGATGAAGCATATACATTATACAAAGACAGTAATCCTGACCCGAAAAGTTTAGCGGAAATAACAAAACGCTATGAAATGCTTTCTACAATCACAAAAGGAAAGCCCTCTCCTACGTTTAACTATCAAAATTTTAAAGGNGGGACAACGAGCTTAGAAGATCTTAAAGGAAANTTTGTGTACATCGATGTGTGGGCTACTTGGTGCGGACCTTGTATTNGAGAGATTCCTTNCTTAAAACAAATGGAAGCAGATTANCACAACAAAAATATTGAGTTTGTTAGTATTTCGATAGATGAAGAGCGCGACCATGAAAAATGGAAGAAAATGATCCCTGAAAAAGAGTTAGGCGGTATCCAGTTATTAGCTGATAGCGCATGGAAATCGAAATTTGTAACCGACTACGGTATCAATGGAATTCCACGTTTTATATTGATCGACCCACAAGGAAATATTGTTTCTTCTGATGCGCCACGGCCTTCAGATCCAGAGTTACGAACATTGTTAGATACGTTGATCTAACAGAAATCGATACAAACTAAGAAGCTCGCCATGAAAA
>JGI24723J26617_10003468_pt1 | contig 11420 bp, 10 predicted proteins | sample Cruoilmetagenom6_FD_26617 | JGI IMG/M metagenome (IMG submission 26617) | reverse complement strand
GTATGACCTCAGATTAAATACAAAATAATCTTCTATCTAAAGTGCTAAAAACAAAAAACCCTTCAATAAGAAGGGTTTTAAGTGTGGTCCCACTTGGACAAAAAACAATTTATAGGACTTTTTTATAATTCCCCATAATTCAACAAAAACACTTTACAAATAAAGAGATTAAAGCATATTATAGCAAAATAAAGCACATCTAAACAAAACTTTTGTCCCCTTTTTTTGTCCCCTATGTGATAATAACTTAAATTTGATGTATTACTGATTATACAATAGATATGGCGTCAAATTCATTTGTTTTAAAAGAACCTGATTTAATAGGAAAAGAAACTATAATATACCTTCTCTTTAGATTTAACTCTAAAAGGATTAAAGTATCTACAAAAGAGAAAATAGAGAGTATCTACTGGGATTTCTCAAAACAAAGAGTTAAGAATAACATTGATGTTAATTTTCAAGAAATCAATAATCAACTAAATCATATTCAAGAAAAATCGATAAAGATTTATGATGCTTTTAAAGATGAGTTTAAAAGAGAGCCTAAAACGGAGGAACTCAAAATTTTGTTCAAAAACAAACTTTTAACAGATGAAACAACAAGAAATAGGTCTAGTAAGCAAAAAACATTTTTTGAGTTTTTTGAAGACCTCATCAATGTTAGAAAGGAAAACAATAAGGTTACTAAACAACGTATCTACATTTATAATAACACCCTACAACTATTGAAGAACTATCAAAAAGACACTAAAAACTTAGTTGCTTTTGAAAGATTTGATGAACAATTCTCAATAAACTTTAGGGCTTATTTAGAAGAAGAAAAAAACTATTCTGCTAATACCATACAGAAAAACTTTAAAGTAATTAGAGCTGTTTTGAATAATGCAGTTGCTAAAAACTATAATGTAAATAAAGAGTTTAAACTAAGAGACTTCATGCCAGAAGGTCAAGAAACTTTTGAAATAGCATTAAGTATTGAAGAGGTTGAAGCACTCCACAAATTCGATTTTTCAAAAAATAAAAGACTAGAGAAAACAAGAGATTTATTCGTTGTAGGGTGTTATACTGGGTTGAGGTTTTCTGATTTTAGTAGGTTAGGAAAAGAGCATCTACAAGGTAACTTTTTAAGTATCGTTCAAGAAAAAACTAAAAAGAAAAATCCTTTGCCTGTTATCATTCCAATTTTAGAACCAGTAAGAGAAATTTTTGAGAAATATGATTATAACCTTCCAAACGGTATTTCAAATCAAAAGATGAATCAGTATTTAAAAGAAATGGCTGAAGAAACAAAGCTTTTTGAGGACATAGTTACTTATCACAAGGTTAAAGGGGGAAAGAAAATCGAAATCTCTCATCCTCGTTTTAATGAACTTGTTACTCATAGTGCTAGACGTACATATTGTACGATGAGTTATAAAATTGGAGTACCAACACAATCAATAATGAAAATTTCTGGTCATAAAACTGAAAAATCCTTCTTAAGATACCTTAAAATCAGTAATGACGAACATGCAGAACGAACTTTGAAAATTTGGCAGGCTTACTATACAAATAACAAAAAAGAAGCAGGAAAGACTATTGAACTTCAAAAAGGAGCTTAAATTATCAACAATAAGAAATAGAAATAACTCGTTGGTAGATATAATAGTTGTTCTTTTTATCTATTGCTAAACTTATACTTATTAACAGCGTTGAACCTTTTAAGGTTTGTTTATCTGGGTAAAGTATCGTTAAATTTGTCCAGTATCAAACATAATGGAAGCTCTTTTTTTACAAGGTATTACTATACAAGGTATAGAGAATATTATAGAAGAAAAATTGAGAAAGGTATTATCTGAAAACTCTAATTCAGATTACAAAAAACCTCCAGTAAGTAATTATTTATCCAGAAAACAAACCGCATCACTACTACACATTAGTTTAGTGACACTTGCTAGTCTAACCTCATCTGGAAGACTGAAATCTTATCGAATAGGAAAACGTGTTCTATATAGACAAGATGAGGTTGAAGAAGCTTTAACTGAAATTAAGCCTTACAAAAGGACATAAATAACAAAAGGCACTTCAACTGTGAGATAGTGAAAAAGTGCCTTTAAAATTCTTTTCTATGCAAGGCAAAAATACAAAGAATAAAGCAGAACGCTTTACCATAATTTATTTTGAAAACCTCTGGGATTTAAAAATAGATTTTACAGAGTATATGATTTTGAAATACATGATTAATCATAGCAATAGAAATGTTTTTCGAGGAAATATTGTGAAAATGTGTGAATATTTGGGTATTTGTAGAACCACGTTTTACAATACTAACATTGAGAATTTATTTAAGAGTGAGCACATTGAAAAAGACTTTGGAAATAAAAACTATTACATCATTAATCACGATGTTGCAGAAAGAATAAGTCAAAAAGATGGACACTATATTATAATATATCATAACTGGAAAAAATGGAAGACCGTAAGAGGAAATAGGGTAATTCCATTGAATGATATAAACCAATATGTTTTTTTGTATATCATTTACTCGTTATCCAGAAATAAAAAAAAAGGAATTGCTCTAGTTGGAAAAAATTATCTAAAAAGGCACATTGGTTTAAAAGAGCGAAATTTTTTTAAGGTTAGAGATAAGCTAATTAATAAAGAACTTTTGTCTTATCCTAAAACGAACCACTACATGCTTTCAAGAAGGTTATTTTTTTCTTTCAACAATAGGGCGTGTTCAAATAGTTCATAGTAAAGAGTAATGTAAGTATGTTTCATATAAACTGTTCAAATGATACATATTGTGTTTAAATAGTGCATAAAACTAGTATAGATGTTACATACTTATATTATTAAATAAAATCATACATAGTAATTCTATAATACGCCTTTCAATTTTGCTAAAGCAAAACTGAAGGCTTCTAATAAAAAACAATTACAAAATTCTATAACAATGAATAACAATAATAATTCAAACCAAAATACTGGAGGAGGTCGAAGAAAAGGAAACCGAAATAAATACACTCCAGAAGCAAGAAAGATTCTTTTTGATGTTTTAGGAGAAAAACACATAAGCAGGCTTGACAAACTAATTGGAGGAGTATCTTTTGACTCTCGCTTAACTTCAATAAAACCATTTGCAAAAATACTTTGTTCTGAAAGTGATGAGGTTGGAGAAAAGACTAGAAGAATGATTTTTGAAGGATTAAAGGAGCAATTTCACCCAAATAGATTTAGAACATATTTTAATCAGTTACCCCAAGAAAAAAAAGTGTCCGAGATGAGGCAGTTCCTACAAATGCTAACCAAAGAACAAATTGAAGCCCTTTTTAAAGGTATAACTTAAGGGGGTACAAGTCCGAAATTGATTTTTTTGACCTACCCTATTTTTAGAATTGAAGCCTTTGTCATATAAAAGTAATAACTTCCTTATTTCAAAGGCTTTAGTAAGTTTTTTAAAGGGTACAAGTGACCCCTAGCATTAAAATATGGTAGTCTTATGTGTCTTCACATAGGTAAGAACTACTCCTCACAATGATTTTTGAACATTTTTAAAAACTGATACTTTAATTATGATAATCAACGAAAAGATGATAAATTAGCATCTTATGCTAATAAATATGAATAAAAAAGCAATTAACAGGCTCAAGGTTGTTTTAGCAGAACATAGTAAAACCAATAAATGGCTAGCTAGTAAGTTAAATAAAAATGAAACAACAATTTCTAGATGGTGCACTAATGAAGTCCAACCCTCTTTAGAAACTTTAATAGAGGTAAGCCAATTACTCAGAATTGATGTAAAAGAATTAATTAATTCAACACTTGATTAGAATGAAATTAGAATTAGACGAATTAGGGAATAAAATACTGGCTCCCTTAAAAGGAAATGACACATGGCTAGAAGCATCTCCAGAGGAGATTGTTCGACAAAGGTTTATAGTTCATTTAGTTAATGAATTAGGTTATAGTTTAGATCAAATGGCACAAGAATTAAACGTGACCAACTCTCAAAGAGGTACAGGACGTGCAAGTGCTGATATAGTTATTTGGAAAACTGTTGAAGATAAGGAAGAAGATAAACACGCAGCAATAGTAATAGAATGTAAATCTGATAATGTGACTATACAACCTGCCGATTATTATCAAGGTTTAAATTATGCTACTTGGGTTAGTGCTGATTTCTTTGTTACTCACAACACTAAAGAAACCAGATGTTTTCAAGTATTTAAGGAGAAAATACCAAAGAATTTAGGTAAGGAATTATCTCGTATTCCAAAGGCTTCTGAGTTATTAGATGATAAAAAGAAAGAGAAACTATTTCAAGATGAAAAGGTCTTTGAAAAAGATGGTTTTGCTAAACTATTAAAACAGTGTCACGATGTCATTAGAAACAACGATAAACTTTCTCCTGAAGCTGCATTTGATGAAATAAGCAAAATCTTGTTTACTAAAATTGTTTTTGAAAGAGATAACAGAAACTCTCTTTCTAAAGCAAGTATTTTTTCTAAAAAAGAGTTCCAACGCTTAGAGGAAGATTACAATAAAAACGTTAGACCTTACTTACAAGGTGATGATAAAAATACAGATTACGTTCAAATCATTTTCCGTAGAACAAAAGAAAAATACGCTAAAGATGCTCTATTTAGCGATAATGATAACATTCGTATTCGTAAAGAAAGTTTCTTGTCTATTGTAGAAAAACTACAAGTTTATAACCTATCTAAAACCTCTGATGATGTTAAAGGTATTGCTTTTGAAAAATTCTTAGGTACAACCTTTAGAGGTGAATTAGGGCAATTCTTTACACCTCGCACCATTGTAGAGTTTATGACCAACGTATTAGACCCACAAGAGGGAGAACGTATTTGCGACCCTTGTAGTGGCTCTGGTGGTTTCTTGATTAATGCTTTTGAATATGTAAGAGAGCATATAAAAGACGATATTGAGTTACAAAAAGAAAAAATCAAAAAACAATATTTTGATGATTCATATTTGAAAGCCAGCGAAAAAGAAAAAGAAAAAACAGATGCTTTAGTAGCTAAACTATTTAAGCAACTCAATGAGGAATTAAACCTCGATAACGATAAAAGTCGTTTACATCATTTATCGCATAAATGTATATTCGGTACAGATGCCAATCCAAGAATGGCAAGAGTATCTAAAATGAATATGATAATGCATGGAGACGGTCACGGTGGCGTGCATCACAATGATGGTTTATTAGATGTAAACGGAATTTTTGAAGAGCGTTTTGATGTAATTCTCACTAATCCACCATTTGGGGCAAGGGTTGATAAAGAGCTTAAAATTACAGCAGAAGATAGTTTAAAAAGCAAACCACATTATCAAGAATGGTTAAATAAATATAAAGATTATGAAAAAATTATCAATCAACGTGAAAAGGATATTAAGGAAAAAAGAAAAATTGTAGATAAATATGATGTGGGTAAAATTAGTACCCTAACAGAAATTATGTTTATGGAGCGTAACATCCGTTTATTGCGTAAAGGCGGTAGAATGGCAGTCGTATTGCCAGAAGGCGTTTTAAATACATCTAATCTTAACAAAGCAAGAGAATATTTTGAAGGTAGAGCAAAGTTAATTCTAATTACCTCTATTCCTCAAGATGTTTTCATTGCATCTGGTGCAACGGTAAAACCAAGTTTGGTTTTCTTAAAACGTTTCACAGAAGAAGAAGAAACCAACTGGGAAACCATTACAAAAGAAGCTACAAAAGAAATAAATGCAAAGTACAAAAGGCAAATTACAGAGATTAAAGACAAATTAAAACTAAGAGGTAGTGAAGCTCCAAGTACAGCGGATAAAAAAGCTCTTAGAACAGAATTAAAGACCGTTGAATCTCAAATGGAAATAGAAATTAAAGCCATTATAAAGGAGCGTTTTAATTACTCCATCCCTTTAGCTGAAATAGCAAGTGCAGGAATTGATAGTAAAGGTGCAAGAATTGAAAATGAGTTACCAAAACTTAAAGATGAGTATACTCATTATCGTAAAAATATTGCATTATGGGAAACAAATTTAGCTCACGAAATAGATTATAAGGTTAAAGCTGATAATATAGTAAGAGTTAGTAAAGACCAAATTGGTAATATTCAAGAAGAAACATTGTATGCAGAATAGTACTAACGTAGATAGCAAATATTTAGAATTTATTGATTTCAATAAGTTATTCAATTGGAGTGTAGCTCATAACACCAGAAACACTTTTAGTTATAATGATAAATATGCTTTTTCTAAAATAGGTGATGTTATAAAAAGGAATCGTAAAAAGGCAGTAATAAAAGATGAGATTGAATATCAGAGAGTGACAATAAAATTGTATGGTAAGGGAGTAACTGAGAGAGATAGGGTTTTAGGTAAAAGTATTGGAACTAAAAATCAATTTGAAGTTCAACCCAATCAGTTTATTATCTCTAAAATTGATGCTCGTAATGGTGCATTTGGCATTGTACCAAATGAACTTTCAGGAGCTATCACTACACAAGATTTTTTGAGCTATAATATTGACAAAAATTTAATATTAATCGACTATCTTAACTTTTTAAGCCACACATCTCAATTTCTTGAAATTTGCCAAACAGCAAGTAGTGGTACTACAGGTAGAAAAAGAATTGATGAAAAGTTTTTTTTAGATTTAGAAATTCCTTTACCAACTATTAAAGAGCAAGAAGTTTTAGTAAAATCATATCAAAAACAGCTAAATGAAGCAGAAAACCTAGAACAAGCATCATATAGTTTAGAAGAGCAAATAGATATATTTATTTTAGAGCAACTTGGAATTAAACTAAGGGTCGTAAAAAAACGTCAATCTGGCAAACTGTACTTTGCAGAGTTTAACGAATTATTCAATTGGGTGCATAGTGCTGATGAAGCTACTTTTTTTGAGGATTTACAAGATGCAAAATATCCTGTAACAGAAATAGGTTTAGCATTTGATTTTATTAGTCGTCCTTGGAAAAAGAAAGAAGAATCTAAAGAATACATAGAGTTAGGTGGTATAGACCCAAACTTTGGCGTTATGAAAACAAAAACCGTTTACGCCAAAAAAGCACCAAGTAGAGCAACTCAAACAGTAAAAACAGGTGATTTAATTATTGGTACTACAAGACCCTATCTAAAAAAGTTTGCCATTATTCAAGATAAAAATAATGGTGATGTCGCATCTTCTGGCTTCTCTACAATCCAAGAAAATAAGGAAAAGTATAATTTATATTTCTTAAATGAAGTTTTAAAATCCCCAATAGGTATTAAACAGTTTGAAATAAAAATGACAGGAGCATTATATCCCGCAATCACGCAAGCTGATTTATTAGAGTTAAAAATCCCTTTACCGTCAATAGATATTCAAAATAACATTGCTGATAATATTCAGCAAATGAAGGACAGTCAAAAAGATAAATTTCAACAGGCACAACAATTAAAGAAACAAGCTTTATTAGATTTTGAAAATGCCATATTTAAACCTGCCGAATGAAATTAAAAAGATTACATATAAACGGTTATAAAAACCTTAAAGACAAAACAATTTTCAATTTTGAGAGTTGTACAAACTATGTTGCCTTAATTGGTTTAAATGGTTCAGGAAAAAGTAATGTATTGGAAGCAATCAGTAAAATAATACACAGTTATTATTACAAACAGCCAGTAACAGATTTCACATTTCTTTTTGAATATGAAAAAGGGGATAAACTAATTCGTTTAGAAAACAACAAGGTTTATGTAAATAATAAGGAGCGTAAAAACAGTATCAAAGATTTTTTACCAGTTCAAGTAGTTGCGTCATATAGTGGTGAAGAAACTCGCTTGTGGGAAGATATATTCCAACAACCCTACTTAAAGTATTTTAACAAAATAAAGTTGAACTACATCAACCAAAAGCTACGCTTTTTATACATCAATAAATTTTCTTGGAGCAATGCTTTACTGGCTTTACTATGCCACAATGAGGGTAAAGAATTTATAAAGGAATTATTAGGTATTGATAATTTACAAGAGGATATTAAAATACAATTTCAGTTTTCAGAAAAATATGAAGATAGAAAAAGCAAATTTTCTATTGCTGATACAAGCGAATTAACCATTCCGCAATTAACCGACCGCATTAAAAGAGAGCAAGAAAATCAAGTAGATAAATATTTACAAATATCTCAAATTTCATCTATTGACCTTGGTAATATTCAAAACGAATATCAAAATACAGAATGGTGCAAACGCTTTTTTGAATATCTCTTTTTGGCAACTATGCCAAAGAGTAAAAAGCTAATAACAGGTATAAAAATTGAGTTTAACAATAAAGATATTCGCAAACTAAGTGAAGGAGAAAAGAAAATATTACTAATAAAATGTATCTCTACAATATTAGCTTCCGAAAACAGTATTGTCCTTTTAGATGAGCCAGATTCTCACGTTCATTTAAACCGTAAAAAGCAAATAGTAGATACGTTTACCAATACTGAACATTTATCTTTTTTCACAACCCATTCACCTACACTCACAAAATATTGTGCTAAAGAAAACATCTTTAAAATTGAAGATGGAGAAGTAACAGTTGCCAATAATATTTATGAAGGAGTAGAATATCTTATTGATGAAGATGATGTTTTGAAAACTATGTTTTCTTCCAATGACATAATTATATGTGAAGGCAAAACAGATGATATTTATATCTCTAAAGCTTTACATCATTTCAGAGCGGACTACCCAACATTACAATTTGATTTTCTCAGAGTTAGTGGAACAGATGCAGATAACATAAAGCATTTAGTTGACAAGTTTCAAGTTGATACTGATAAAAAAATCATAATCCTAGTAGATAGAGATGGAGCTGGTGAAGGCGTTTACAAATCACTATTTCCAGATTCTACAACACAAAAGAAAGATATTGATTTTAAGAATTACCAAGACAATGTAATCTTCCTTATGATTCCTCCTATTAATACTGCTCAAACTGGAAGTAATTTTCAAATAGAAAATTACTTTGGAAATCTTTTGATCAGGGAAATAGCGAAAGCGTATGTTGATGAATCCTATACTAATAACAGTAGTTTTACTGATTTATCTAATAAACTTCAAGACAAGGTTAAATACAAACTACGTGAACATATCACAGATAGTTCCAAGATGGAGGGTTTTAAAATATTGCTAAATAAACTCAGGGTTATAATGAATACCTAGGTAATGAGCCCAATTTAAATAAATCCCCTATAACGGTCCCCTTTGTAAAAACAAAAACCTCAACTAATTGAAAATCAATATAGATGAGGTTTTATTTTGTGGTCCCACTTGGGCTCGAACCAAGGACCACCTGATTATGAGTCAGGTGCTCTAACCAACTGAGCTATGGGACCAATAAGGCTGCAATATTACTACATATTTTAATACTCTACAAGAAATTTGTGTCAATATTATTTATCAATATCCTGACACAACTCAATGAGAACGCCATTTGTTCCTTTTGGATGTAAAAAAGCAATCAATTTATCATCTGCTCCTTTTTTTGGTTTTTCATGAATCATTCTGAAACCCTCTCCTTTTAATCGTTCAATTTCTGACTCTATATCTTCAACAGCAAATGCAATATGATGAATACCTTCTCCTTTTTTTTCAATGAATTTTGCTATCGGACTTTCGTCATTAGTTGCTTGCAATAATTCTATTTTATTAGGTCCAACTTTAAAAAATGAAGTTAAAACACCTTCACTTTCTACAGCTTCGGTTTTATAATGTTTTTTATCAAATAACTTTCCAAACAAATCATTAGAAGCTTCAATGTCTTTTACCGCAATACCTATATGTTCAATTTTTTTCATCTGAAACATGTTTCAGTTTCCGTTAAAACGGAAATCTAATTAATAATATATACCCAAAAATAACATATTCCTCAATTATCGCCTATTTTTGCAGTTCGAAACCAAAACTTGGTTCTATTATTGATTAAAAGTCGTTATATTAGAAAAACGGATGATGAAGTAAAAACGACTCAAAGTAAGTACTATGGAAGAATTAACTCAAAGACAGAAAAAAATTGGCGGACTTTTACAAAAAGATCTTGCCGACATATTGCAAAAAGCANCTAAAGATGGTGGATTGCGAGGTATTATCATTTCAGTAAGTAAAGTCAATGTAACCACAGATTTATCTGTAGCCAAAGTATATCTCAGTGTGTTTCCTAATAATAAAGGACAAGAATTAATTGAAGGGATTCGCTCAAACACACCTTTGATTCGTCATGAAATGGCACAACGCACAAAAAATCAATTACGTCGCATGCCTAATTTAGAGTTCTTTATAGATGATTCACTTGAATATATTGATGGCATCGAGAAATCTCTTAAAGGCGAAGAAAATCCTATAAAAGATGAAGATCTTTTGGGAAGACGTAAAAAATCTTAAGCGTCACTTTTCCAAAACACAAAAATGAACTTCTCATTATACATAGCAAAACGTTACTTATTTTCAAAAAGTAGTAATAATGCTATTAATATAATGACCATCATTGCAGCTTCAGGAACTATTATTGCTTCAGCAGCTTTGTTTATTGTGCTTTCTGGTTTTGCTGGTCTAAAAGAATTTAGCCTAAGGTTTTCGTCTTATGTCGATCCCGATTTAAAAGCTGTTCCTATTCAAGGCAAATCGTTTTCACTTACCGAACAACAATTAGAAGCCTTAAATGCTATTGATGCTGTGGCTTCGTATTCTAAAATTATTGAAGAACGCGCCATTGTTCAGTTCGATCAAAAACAACAAATTATTACCATAAAAGGCGTTGATGCTAACTACAAAAAAGTTACGTCTATAGATTCTATGATAATGTATGGTAGTTGGCTAGAAAATGGAACTTCTCAAATTGTGTCTGGTGGTGGAATTTCAAACAAACTATCTTTTGGTGTCTTAGATATGACAAAGAGCCTTACCATCTCTGTTCCTAAGCCTGGAAAAGGACAAATCACTTCAGTAAAAAGTGCTTTCAATACAGTTAAAGTTTATAATATTGGTGTGTTTAATATTAACGAAACATTAAATTACGAATACATTTATGCAGATATTGAAACGGTAAAACAACTCTTAAATTATAACGATAATCAGGTATCTGCAATAGAGTTTAAACTAAAACCTAATGTAAACGAATCTGAAGTTTCTAAAACATTGCAATCTGTCTTAGGAAACAACATTCAGATTAAAAACAGAGCTCAACTCAACGATGCACTCTATAAAATGCTAAATACCGAAAATGTAGCCGTTTATCTCATTTTCACCTTAGTTATTATCATTGCATTATTTAATGTTATTGGTGCTTTAATTATGATGATTCTAGATAAAAAGGAATCCTTAAACACACTTTTCAATTTAGGTGCAACTACAAAAGAAATCAGACGTATTTTCTTTCTTCAAGGAAGTTTAATGACAATTTTAGGAGG
>JGI24723J26617_10003461_pt1 | contig 11440 bp, 9 predicted proteins | sample Cruoilmetagenom6_FD_26617 | JGI IMG/M metagenome (IMG submission 26617) | reverse complement strand
ATCAGTTTGATACGTTGCCCGAAAAGAGTCCAGAGACTACAGATGAGTTTATTGATTACTTAAAAGCGGGAAGAGGTGCAAAAATGGTTTTTCAAAAAACANAAAACACAGTGTTTTCTGGTCGCATATATATTTTGACTGATGGCAAAACGGCNAGTACCTGTGAACCTATAGTATATGTTATGAAGGAAAAGCAAAAAGCGACCATAATTGGTGAAAAAACGGCTGGAGCAATGCTAAGTGGAGCTTCCTTTGACGTGATGGGTAAATATAAACTTATAGTCCCAATTGCAGATTTCTATACTTATGATGGTATTCGAATTGATCAAAATGGTGTTAGTCCTAATGTTGAAGTGGTTTCCGAAGATGCCTTAGACAAAGCACTCGAATTAATAGTAAATAATCAGTAGTACTCTTTACCGGCATTAATTGGTTTGCCAGGTTAAGATATAAGTCATAATTACTTCGGCAATANGCGCTAAGTAATTATATGGATTCTTTGNCATTTCGTCTATAAATCCAATTCAACAAGTACTAATAATATAAAATTTCTAAATTATGGATTTATTAAAAGGAGGTGCATTTCTAGCTGTTATTGTAGGCTTTTGGGATAAAATAAAAACCTTTTTATGGATGTTGTTGTCAACATTTATCCAAAAGGCGGAAATTAAATCGGAAGATGTCAATAGCGAAGTAGTTGGTCATTTGGTTGAGAATTATAAAAAATTCAAAGGCTACGATAAAGTGTTTGGGTCGCAGTATGAGTCCTTCAGAAATGGAAAATATGGTTTGGTTCCTTTCGAAAAATTTGGTGACAGCATGATGATCTTCTTGTCCAATAAAAGATACTTCTTTAAGCTTATTCGAATTCCATTTATTTATAGTCGAACAAGTGTAGCCATTGGAGGCGGAGGAGAATCTAATAAAGAAGGAGGGGAGGAAGGAAAGAAAAGTTCTGCCAATATAATTTCAATTCGGGGAACAATTGATGTCTCTGAAATTATCAAGAAAGCGATTATTTTAAGAAATCAAATTAGTTGGAATATTGATGCGCAGGAAGAAAAAGCTAACNGATTTAATATTTATTATTTTCCTGAAAGAGAAAACGCAGGAAATAAGAAGAAAAGTAGTTACGGCTATGGATATGCTTGGTTTAGACAAAAGCAATATAGATTATTAGGAGTAAGCGAAGAAAATTTAGGGAGGGAGTTAAAAAGCAAACGAAACGCTCTTGAAAANTTATACTTTCCAAAAAGAGTCATGGACTTAATAAACATTATAGGTCTATGGGTNAAAAGTAGAGATTGGTATCGTGAAAAGCACATTCCTTGGAAGCGTGGTTGGTTGCTATACGGTCTCCCTGGCACCGGAAAAACAGCACTAGCTCGAGCGTTTGCGGAAGACCTAGATTTACCGATATATTTTTTCTCACTCTCCCAAATGTGTAATGATGATTTAATAAAAGCGTGGCAAAGTATGCAGTTAAATGTACCGTGTATTGCGTTGATTGAAGACATCGATAATGTCTTTGACAAAAGAAAAAATATAGCTCAAAATTTTGCAATGATGCACGGAGGGTTTTTTGGACAAAACGGGGGCCAAGAGAGTGGTAGTGGTCAAAATGAAATGAGAACACCCCTAACTTTTGACACCTTGCTTAATTGTATTGATGGTGTTGATAAAACAGATGGAGTTTTCACCATAATTACTACAAATGATATTACAAAAATCGATGAGGCAATCGGAGTGCCAGTTGACATGGGAGATGGAACACATGAATTTGTTTCCACACGTCCTGGGAGAATTGATAGAGCGATACATTTATCTTATATGAATCAGGAAAATAAACTGAAAATGGCCAAAAGCATACTTTCTGATTTCCCAGATAAAATGCAAGAAGTCATTGAACATATTATGGAAGATGAACAAGAAACTCCTGCACAATTTCAGGAATATTGTACGCAAATTGCGCTGCAAGAGTATTGGAATAGAAAAGCTGAAAATGTCAACGGAAGTGTTAAATCTACCGACGGTATTTTAGTGTCCCCTCTCAGTTAATTCGGAAGCGCCTATTATGTTGCGCTAAATTGCGAAGCTGAAATATGAAGTACAATTTCAGGAAAAAACATTTAGGTAGATCCGACGCTAATAATTATACATGATAATTAATACAAACAATCATTAAAAAATAACACGCTATGAAAACTATATATACTACAATACTCCTATTATTTTTTGGGATGCTATATCAACCTCAATGTCTTGGACAAACCGTGTTGTCTACAAGTGTCTATGCTAATTTTAGTGGCCTTCAATGTGATGGGAAGCACCAATTATGCGCTATGGAAGAGTCTGGAGGCGGCAATGCAAATGCACTTCTTGTAAACAACCAAGATGGCACGGTATCGCTTAGAATAGATCGGGCGACTATAAGTGCAAGTGATACGGAAAAGCTGTTTGGCGAGGCTTATAACGAATCCTTTCGAAACAATCCTGTTGCTTTTGGTATTCAAAAGGAAGTAGTGCTCACCACGAGTATGCAACAAGCGTTACAAACCAATAGCAGCACATTTAAACTTACACAAGGATTTTATCCTATCGAGGTGACCGACTCACATTTCATCATTACTTTCACTCTCGAATGATATGAAACTACGTATAAAATATAGCTTATTGATCACCTTCTATGTTGTGTTGGGCAGCAGTATATGTAGTGGTACCACAATGAACCCTCCAACCGACGATGATATTGAAATCATCTTAGAAGAGTTGGTCGTTGCTTGTAGCGATGTTCGTGCGAGCTACGCAGCCGATCATCAGGAGATAGAAATACAATTGGCAGAAATAAAGTTAGGGTTATATACTTCAACCAACAGAGATGTTAAAATAGACTTACTGCTTAAAAAAGATAGCTTGACCACAATTCTGGAGACAAATAAGGCATTCGAGTTAACAGAGCTTAGTAAAATACGATACTTAAAAGGTTTACAAATCATTAAGATACTCTATGAAAAAACACTCTCTAGACCATCATTTTGCATCAGTAAGTACGTTGAGAGAAATTAACAAAATGTCCAATCCCAATTCCTATCCAGCATTCGCCTCTGTAAAGAGCAAACTGGAATCAAAGCAGGACAAAAAGGCGGGATTTGACCTTACTGGAATTTTAGGCAGTAATATTTATACGTCCGTAGTACATTCATTTGTCTCACTTTTTACAAATAGCAATACGCCAAAGATTGAAAAAGATGAAAGTATTAAGGAGATAGAATGTATTCTTGACTTTACCTTACGAATGCACAATGATTTAAACACGATTTACTTTGAAACGGTCTTTTTACAGAAAAGTAATCATAATATCATGGCAGATCTTCAACAATTGTTCATAGATTACACTGAACCAATAGCATATTCCAAAGAATTACAAGATTGCCGTAATAGTGATGATTGGGGCTCCGTTAGAAAAAACTTAAATGTTTACTTAGAGGAATTAAACAATGCTATAGCAAACTCACAGAATGATAAAGCACATTTAATGCAAATTAATTTACATTTCCCAATTGATAGACTTCTTCAGTTTATTACACAGTATAATATTTTTATCGACCAGGGAGGGAAATTTTACGAAAAATTTGATATTATGTTGGGGAGTTATGAAAATGAGCAGAAATGCGTAGATAAAATACCTGCGGAATATAAAACCTTAAAAGAAGGCATTACAGTAGCGGTAGAAAAATTTAATACGGCATATAAACCCATCGAGATTAACGGTAGTAAGATGAAAGAAGTATTATATGGAATCAATGAATATGATTAGGAGAACAAAAATCATGCGTTGAAAATTTAAAGTTTTAACTAGATTCAAGATTATTTTGAGAAAAGTACCTTTTTATAAACAATCTGATAGCAAGGACTGTGGACCTACTTGCTTAAAGATTATCTCAAAATACTATCAAAAAACTATTTCGCTNCGTCATATTAGAGAGCTTTCTGAAACGCTGCGAAACGGAAGTAGTTTATTAGGATTAAGTAATGCGGCAGAGGCATTAGGGTTTAAAAGTTTAGGTGTTCAGATTTCACTTTCTAAATTAAAGCAAGCACCATTACCTTGCATCCTTCACTGGAATAATAATCACTATGTTGTCTTATATAAGGTAAAAAAAGACAAGTATTATATCTCAGATCCAGCCTACGGTTATTTAAAATACGGTAAAAGTGAATTTTTAAAACGATGGATAGGAGGTAATGCATCTGAACATACTGAAGAAGGAATTACGCTTCTTTTAGAACCAACACCCAAATTTTATGATTCCCAATACAGTGACAAAGAGAAGTCACTGGGGTTTAGCTTTCTTTCTGTTTACTTTTACAAGTACAAGTCTTTAATTGTACAATTGATCATTGGGTTGCTCGCAGGGAGTTTATTACAACTCATTTTTCCTTTCCTAACCCAAAGCATCGTAGATGTTGGAATTAAAAATCAAGACATACATTTTATTTATTTAATTCTTTTTGCTCAACTCTTTTTATTCTTAGGTCGCACTGCAGTTGAAGTTATCCGTAGCTGGATCTTACTGCATTTAAGTACACGAATTAATATTTCCTTAGTGTCCAATTTTTTTATAAAACTAATGAGTCTTCCCATTGCGTTCTTTGATTCCCGGATGACAGGAGATATTTTACAACGCATACAGGACCATAAAAGAGTAGAGAAATTGTTGACCACCTCTTCGTTAAATATTCTATTTTCTATGGTCAATCTCATCATATTTGGCCTTGTTCTTTTATATTATAATACCTCCATATTTTTAATTTTTTTGATAGGTAGCCTGTGTTACTTTTTATGGATTACTTTTTTTCTAAAGAAAAGGGCGGCGCTAGATTATAAATATTTCTCTCAAGTAAGCCGAGAACAGAGCAAAGTGATCGAGCTAATTAATGGAATGCAGGAAATTAAATTGCATAATGCTGAAAAACAAAAACGATGGGGATGGGAGTATTTACAAGCACAAGTCTTTAAAATTTCAATCGCTGAACTTTCTCTTGAACAATATCAAAGCGTAGGTTCTGGGTTTATCAATGAATTAAAGAATATTTTGATTACCATNTTAGCCGCAAAATTAGTAATTANCGGAGAAATCACCCTTGGAATGATGCTGGCAATCACGTATATCGTTGGACAGTTGAATGCGCCTATTTCACAAGTTATTATCTTTATTCGAGAACTACAAGATGCCAAAATTTCCTTAGGGAGACTTTCAGAAATACACAACAGGGAAGATGAAGAGAATGCAGATAAAAACTGGATTCAAGATGTTCCTAAGCATGNAAGCATANCGATACAAAACCTCTCATTTCGGTATGTTGGTTCAGATCAACTAGTACTAAAAAACCTCGATTTACTAATTCCCCCAAATAAAATTACGGCGATCGTAGGGTCAAGTGGTAGCGGTAAAACAACGCTAATGAAATTGTTGTTGAAATTCTATCCCCCAACCACTGGCTCCATAAAGTTGGGNAATTATGATCTAAAAAATCTTTCTCAAAAAGCATGGAGAGCACACTCTGGAGTTGTAATGCAAGAGGGGTATATTTTTAATGACACCATCGCAAATAACATTGCCATAGGCGAAGACCTAATTGACAAAAAAAAATTGGCTCAAGCCATTGATATAGCAAACATACAGGAGTTTATAGAGTCCTTACCACTCTCGTACAACACCAAAATTGGGATGGAGGGTGTTGGACTTAGCACAGGCCAAAAGCAACGTATTTTAATTGCAAGAGCCGTGTATAAGAATCCTGAATTTTTATTTTTTGACGAAGCAACGAGTGCGCTCGACGCACAAAACGAAAAATTAATCATGGAAAAACTTAACACCTTTTTTGAAAATAAAACGGTTGTAGTNATTGCTCANCGGTTAAGTACTGTAAAAAATGCAGATCAAATTGTTGTTTTAGAAAAAGGGAAAATAATAGAGCAAGGAACGCATCAAGCATTGGTAGCGTTAAAAGGGAATTATTTTACCCTTGTAANAAACCAACTCGAACTCGGAAATTAGTATGTCAAAACGTTTGGATGAAATAGAACTAAGAAGCGATGAGGTACAGGAGATCTTAACGAAGGTGCCACATTGGATGATACGTTGGGGGAGTTTGCTTTTTCTTGGACTTATCGTGATGTTGGTAACGCTATCTTGGTTTATTGCATATCCAGATATTTTAACCTCAGAGGCTATCGTAACTACTGAAATTCCGCCCCAAAAAGAGTATGCTAAAATCACTGGAAAAATAGATACGATCTTTGTTAATGATAATGATATTGTAAATAAAAATCAGCCCTTGGCTGTACTTGAAAATTCGGCAAATCATAATGATGTGTTCTTACTTCGATCTATGTTAGATACAATTAAGATAAGTAAAACTACTTTTCAGTTCCCCATCGATAAAATTCCAGTATTATTCTTGGGAGAAATTGATTCAGATTATGCCCTATTTGAGAATAGCTATATTCAATATCAACTTAATAAAGAGCTTAAGCCCTATTCAAATGCGGTGATCTCAAATAGATACTCCATTTCAGAATTAAAAAGAAGACTCACCAACTTGGAAATACAAAAAAAACTAAATGCCTCTGAACTTAGCTTTAGGAAAAAGGATCTTGAGCGTAACAAAACATTATTTGAAAAAGGGGTCATTTCAGCAATGGAATATGAAAATAAACAGTTAGAATATCTACAAGCTGAACGTAGTTACAAAAACATGACTGTTTCCATTTCCCAAGTAAATGAAGCTATTAACAATGCGTCGGGTAGCCTTAAAGGGACGCAAATAAATAGTACCAAAGAAGATATGGTGTTGTTTAAAAACGTGCTTCAGTCCTTTAATCAATTAAAGAAAAGCTTAAGAGATTGGGAATTAAGAAATTTACTAAAGGCAGAGACAAAGGGTAAGGTTTCTTTCTTGAATGTATGGACTGAAAATCAAAATGTTAATCAAGGAGATTTAGTGTTTACAATTATTCCGTCTCAGAGTTCGTCCTTCATAGCAAAACTCAAAATGCCAGCTCAAAATTCTGGAAAAATTAAAATTGGCCAACGTGTAAACATCAAACTCGAGAATTATCCATACACTGAATTCGGCGTTCTTCAAGGAAAGGTGTCCAAAATAGCACTTACTCTAGATGCAGATGGTGCTTATGGAATTGACGTAGAACTTCCTCCGAAATTAATTACCTCTTACAATAAAGAAATTGAATTTAAACAAGAGATGCGGGGAGTGGCTGAAGTAATAACCGAAGATCTTCGGCTAATAGAACGATTCTTCTATCAGTTTAAAAATTTGCTGGAACGATAGTATTTGGTAATTTAAACATATCGATTCTTCCTGCTAGATTAACTTAGTAAAAAGCCAAAGCAGTTTCAATAGCATCAAGTTTCCCTTCTATGGTGTTTGATCGAACCACCTTATAAAGTTCGATGAGGGTAGGATTTTCGGTTGAAGTGCCAGAGAATACGTTAGATTGTTACCCAAATATTCAATAAAATCGGCAGCATTTTCGCTGCGATTTCCAGCTTTCCGAAGCTCCTTCAAATAATCTGCCTTTGAAATGATCTCAGTACTTTCTTCCATTGGAAAAGCCACCTGAATAGCCTCCGTTTTAGCATTTTTTATTTCAGAATGAAATTTAAAGCGCTCTTTTTCTATGAGTTCTGAATTTACCCAGCTATAGGTTTGTGCATCATTGCTATCGTGACCTGAAAGAATTACAGTGTTTAATTGTTCGAAATATTCTTGTCCATTCATTGTCATTGTTGAAAGAAATGAAACGAATAGAAGTGCGATTATTAAGTTTAGTTTTTTCATGATCCTATGATATTTGTAGACGTGCTACGATTTCTATTAATGAACAGTACAAAGATCTGAAATATAAACACTTAAAAGAAGGGAGAGATTTCCCTAGAACATGTCAATTCTTCCTTAATTATTACAAATAGAAGGTTAATTTACTTTTTGAAGTCCTTTTTTGAATTCGGAAGGAGAAACCGAAGTTTGTTTTTTAAACATTCTACTCAAGTGAGAAGGATCGTCAAAACCAATATCGAACGCAATTTCTTTGGTGGTTTTATCGGTATAGGTAAGCTGCCTTTTAGCTTCCAAAATGATGCGATCGTGAATAATTTGCAACGGACTCTTATCGTATTTTGAAAAACTATTGGAAAGCGTTTTTGGCGATTTAAAGAGCTTTTCAGCATAAAAAGAGACGTTATGGGCCTCTTTAAAGTGATTTTCGACCAAATAGTTGTATTCTCGATACAAGTCTAAATTTCCATTGTGGTTTNCTACACGATCATTTCCTACCTTCAGTAAACGTGTCGTTTTAATGATAAAACGAGCCAAAAGCATACGCAGCATTTCGGCTTGGATGGTATCTTTCGTTTCCATTTCTTCCAAAAAGACACCGTGCAATCGCGTAAATTTTTGCTGCTCCTGCACATTCAAGGCGATAATTGGAATATTTTTAGCTCCAAAAAAGAGCAAACCTACACAACTCACTTCTTTGTCGTGATCTCGAACACAGTAAAATTCCTTGTTGAATTGATAGACTAAAGCTTCATTTTTTTCGAGAATGGAAAGATGTTGATTGGGCGTTAGTGCCAAAATATGATGAGCATCTATACTAGTTGGTACTCCGTCAACAAGAACTTGAATGGGTCCCGATNTCGCCCAAATAAAAGTATAGAGTCCAACGATAGCCCCTTCACTACTTTGGGACAGCAGTGAGAGATCCCCAATTTTGAGAAGCGCATTCGTACTAAATTCTGAAAACACATGTTGCATAATGCAGTAGTCTGAAAGTTGAGGCTCACATTACAAATGAAACAATTAAAAATAGATCTTTTGTGCCATTCGATAGGTATTGGCATGTGCTTCAATGATCGTTTTGATATCTGGAGAGTAGCCCCCACCCATACTCACCTGTACTGGAATGCCTTGATCTTTGCAGGTTTGCAGCACAAATCGGTCNCGCTCTTTGCAGCCCTCCATCGAACAGTTTAGCNTCCCTAATTTATCGGTTGCCAAAATATCAACACCACTGAGGTAGAAGATAAAATCGGGTTTTTCTTGCTGAATGAGCTTCGGAAGGGTCTCTTTAAGAAGCGAAAGATAGGCTTTATCATCACTACCGTCTGTCACCGCAATATCCAAATCACTTTGTTCTTTTCGGAACGGGTAATTACTAGCACCATGCATAGAAAAAGTAAAAACCGAAGGATCGTTTTGAAAAATCACAGCAGTCCCGTTGCCTTGGTGCACGTCTAAATCGACGATCAAGATCTTTTTTATCGTGTTATTCCGAATTTGATTTGGTATCGCATCGACCCTTGCGCTACTTTTACTCAAAAGATACTTGGCTCCAATCGCCTGATCGTTATATAGGCAAAACGCTTCTCCATGATCGGGATAGGCATGATGGGTTCCACCCGCAATATTCATGGAAATTCCGTGCTTTAGTGCAAATACACAGCTTTCAGTGGTGCCTTGTGTGATGATCTGTTCGCGTTCTACTAATTTGGCTGAAAGCGGAAAACCAATTTTTCGCGCTGCGCGCTTATCGAGATTAAGATTCTTTAGATTATCGACGTAATCTTGGGTATGTATTGCTAGAATAGCCTCTTCATTTACAAGTCCTGGCTCAAAAAAATTTTCCGAAGTACACGTTCCTTCATGTAGCAACTGACTATGCAACAATTCGTATTTTGACATAGGAAACCGATGCCCCAACGGAAGATTATGTGTAAAAATAGGGTGATAGGCTATTTTGAGCATCCTTACATTTTGTACAAATGATATTTTTTTTCTTTGGTATTATAATATCCAAAAAATAAATCATCTTGATGGAAGAATACATCTTCAGCAGTCTCATACTTGATGTCTTTCTTAAACTCTTTAATACGTTCAAAAATATTGGCTTCCGCTTCTTTTTCAACATAATTGAAATCTTCATCAAAGGTAGTGTTGAAATAGGTAGATTTTGTTGAAGAAGAATTATTGTAAGATACAAATGTGGGATTATAAGCTGGAACAAAAACAGCGCCACCACCAGTCTGTATTGAGGTTGCGCCGAAACCACCTCCAGACATCATCATTCCTCCACCGCTACTAACTAATTTATATCCACCAATGGTAAAGGAATAAGTATCGCCGTTTCTATAGGCAGTTACTCCTAATTTCCCCGAAGATATCTTTTTTAAATATTTTGATGTTTCTTCCATTTCTCGCCGACTTTTAAAACCGAGAGTGGTCGGACCTTGTTGAATTATCGGGGAATTTTTAATCGCAATTGGTACATCTTTTTCTAGATAATGTGTTTTCACAATAGAATTGTCCAAATTCTTAATAACCAGTTTCATTTCGTTATAACTGCATCCAAGCTGTATAATTTTATCTTCTAAAAGAAAAGAATTAAAAACTTTAAAATCACCTATTTCCCCTTTGGGATAGGGGTAGGTTTTTGTTGTTAATGTTAATGATTCTAAATCAACTATATGAAGCGTAGTCAATAATTCTTTATCACTTTCTATTGTGACATAGACTTTGTTCTTTATTTGATATAGCTTGTTATCTTTTGCAGTTTGTTCTAATGTGTTAGGAACTCGATTGTCTACCTTAACTATGTTTGAAGTAGCCTTGCCTAAAAGATCAAAAAAGAAAAAACGTTCATTTCTTTTTTCAACATTGATTGTGAACCTCTTTATTTCTTCGAAATTTAATGACTCGCTAAGTTTTCTCAAAACAAGTTCGTTTTTTTTAGTCGCAGTAATTATAAAAAGATCATTTTTATAATGTATCGTTTCCAAAAACTTTTCTTTACCTAAATCGATATCTAGTTCTTGCATAAAAGTGTTACCTGTATCAAATTCTAGTATTTGTACGGTAAATTTTTTCATTGAAGAATTTGAAGATAAGAGCACATATTTTCTGTTGTTTATCTTATAGCCTAAAAGATTACTGAATTTTTCTTTTTGAGCATAACCAGTGACTGTTCCTTCTAAGTTGAAATCTTTATCAAATAAATTTGCAAACACATGTTCTCTATCTATAAATACAATGGCCAACTCGCCAGTTAGATTATTTGAAAAGGAAAATCCGTCCTTCTTTCTATTAAATGTAGTTTGGTCATCCTGTAGAAAAGAAAAAACTTCTTCTTGAGCATGAATATTTGTAAAAGAAAGAACGCCAAGAATTAGAGCAATAAATATTTTCATTTTCGCTTTTTTTAAGTAGATATTAATTGATCGTCGCACCATTTGGCGCATCAGTATCTGGATTCACAAACACAAGCTTCCCTTCCGAATTTTCAGTCATTAAGATCATTCCTTGGCTTTCCACACCGCGCAAAGCACGTGGAGCAAGGTTTACCAATACAGTTACTTTT